>Ga0307517_10000043_pt1 | contig 166817 bp, 181 predicted proteins | sample 23_EM_MG_FD_194515 | JGI IMG/M metagenome (GOLD analysis project Ga0307517, IMG submission 194515) | Populus trichocarpa ectomycorrhiza microbial communities from riparian zone in the Pacific Northwest, United States - 23_EM | ecosystem: Host-associated > Plants > Roots > Unclassified...
CGCCCGCGGCCCCCGCCCCCCCCCCCCCCCCCCCCCCCCCCCCCCCCCCCCCCCCCCCCCCCCCCCCCCCCCCCCCCCCCCCCCCCCCCCCGCGGCCTGTCTCCAGTCCGCTATCACAGCTCACCTCTCTCTCCAAAAGAGTACAATTTCCGTCCCTTTGATTGTTCCAAAATGCGAAAAGTATTTCACCGATCATATCACGAGTGATTCGTCAAGAGCTATGGGTGTTTTCCTACCGGGTTTGAGTTGCGAGTGAGAGCGTATATACAAATTTCTTGGACTACTGTATTTTGCTAGAGTTTGCAGCTCCTCTGTTCCAGGGCTCCTTGTACTTAATAAGCCACCTGCTTAACTGACTAATTACAATTCAGAGCTTGAATGTGTTATGTATCATTGCCTGGATTCACAGCTGTTTTGGATATATCTTCAAGTACCGGTGTCATACCACATTTATTCTAAGCTCGCTTTCTTTCTACTCCTACTACTCGTACACTCGTGTCCGCAAAGTTCTCGTAACGTCTGATGTATCGCAAAGTCTTGACAGCCTTACTTAAACTGGGGGATTGCAGAAGCTATTTAAGGGGGGGGGGAACCTGAACACGCTCTATGGAACCTGCCGTTACTGGATTAAAGAAGATCTCTCAAAAAAGACTTGTCTCTTTCTTGTTATGATATCTGGATCCGTGTTGATAGGAGCACCGAAGGTATTACGAGAACTTTGCGGATGCGAGTGTACATTGTAGGGAAATTGCATCAATCACTTGAAGGTGTGCGGCGAGGAGAGATGCCAATCCCATCAACAATATCTTCACCTGAGGACGTCCTCCCATTGCACGTCCAGTCCAACCCTACCAGGCTCCAAGCCTAGCCCCGTAGGATAGGAACCCTCCCATCCAGGAAACTCAAAAGTGGGGTCGGAGAATCGATAAGAGCTTTGTCCTCCCTCCCTCCCTCCCTCCCTCTCTATCAGTACTTACGGTAGCCACCGTATCATACCAAAATCGGGATCGTCACCATCACGTTGCGCTTTCAAACACAACCAACTACAACTAATAAACCAATCACTGATTTCAATCAATCGAGGAAAAAACAACAGCAACAACAAAGATACACCACCACCGTTCTGTACTCCATCGGCATCGGAAATGGGAAAGTGAAATTGGCTGTTGTTGCGTTACTTTTTCTTCTTCTCTCTTGCAGCCTTGGTTTGTTGAGGATCGGTAAAAAAAAAATTGGAGGTTGATCTGGTTGGCTGGTTGGTTGGGATTGGAGATTATCATAGGTTAGGTTTGATCATCTGGGGTCTTTGGATGCGTGGATCGCAAGGGTCTATGCATAGATTGGTGGACTTTCTTTTCTTTCTTTCTTTACTTGCGGCTTCCCTGATTGGTTGTTTGGTTGATCTGGGCAGGGGTTGTGGTTCATTGCCGTTGTCACAGTAGGCATTGGAAATTATTTCTGATAACCTTGATGTCATTGATTTGGTGGGCCTTTGTGCTTAATTCTACCGGTCTGAACACGTACCGCCTGTATGTGGGACACGTTCAGCCTTTACTTTTGCTTCTTTCTTTCTCACTCGGCCCTCCCTTCCAATCATCGTATCATACTGTATGCTCCGTGCGGAGTGCAGATGATAGTAGACGCCTATCTACTTGCTGGTGAACAGAAGCACTTATCAAGCTGGAGTCGAGTTGAACCAAGGTGCTCCGATCCCTAGGCTTCCTCCAAAAACCCAAGGTATTTCTTTCCTTCCTTTTTCCACAATCGTAGCCCAACTTAAACATCGTGATGTTTTTCGTTTTGGCCGGCCTCATAATCACCATCATCGCACTCCTACTCTTCCTTTCCCCTCCTCCTCCTTGCATCGGACCATTCTTTCATTTTTCCCAGCCATCTCAGCCCCACAGGTACATGTACCACCATCACCGCCATGCAATACCCGCCCAGCTCGCCCCGAAACACTGAGGAAGGCAAGAACATCGTGGCAGAGGTGGAAAAAAGGAATAATCCATTTTTATTTTTTTCGGCGTAAAAAAACAAACGAAAAAGCTGCACCTTCTTGTTTTCCCCCCACATCACGCGACAATCTCGCGATGGATTTCACTCCGGCCGGTGAGTGGTGAGTTCCTCGCTAGCAAGCTATCGTACGCAGTTCTAGATTACACGCACACTCGGATGAACGTACAGTAGACAGTTCCTCTTACTCCAATCATACCCTAGTCGCTTTGAACCCATTGCACTGAACTCGGGCGTTTCCTCTTTTCTGCCCTAGACGTGGGTTCTTATGCTGTACCCGGGGCCACAGCAGGGGGGAGCGAGAGAGAAAGCGGAGAGACAGAGGGATGGAGTGAGAAATGGAGCAAGTGAAACAATCTCCCTCGCTCCGTGGAGAGATCTTCCTCCCTTCCTTTGTCCTGGTTCGTTCGTTTGTTTGAAGCGGGGTAGATTGCAAAAAGGGGGGGCACAGACATGAACAAAGGAGGAAAAAAAGGAAACAAAGGCAGGCAGACAGATGCAGGCAGAAAAATTGATACTGTGATTGCACTAGCGGTGAAAACGGTGAGCGGGTAGCATCGTGGTCATTTATGATACCGTATCGCTCTAAAACATAAACTAATTGGGTTTACTCACCAAGCCCTCGCAATCGCTCGTTGAACTTCCCCTGCCCAGTCGTTGGCGGTGAGAGGAGCATGGGACGAGAAAGGAGGCAGAGACAGGGAAATGATAGGAGGGGGAGTGTCAGGTTGTAAAAGCAACGCGCCGGGAAATATTTTACCGCCCGGCATGAAGCCTCCTCTGGCCTGCTAAGAGCGGGAAGTTCACGATAATCTTAGCGAAAGAGAATTTGTTGTTTAGGGGCTGTTTGCCGAACAACTACGTCAGTATCGTTGATGAATGAGGGGGGGGTTGAAATCGGCGTGGCACGGGCGTTGGTGTATCAGACGGTACAGGAGAGACAGAGCCTCAGGAACCCAGATCTCGATGTCCCTCGTGATGCTAATAAGTTACAGACCTCCTGATAACCCAGGCAACTCCCGTAACCCATTCATCAACATTTAAAGTGACAGTAAGATAATAAGTTGCGCCGGACGGGGCGTCACTCTACAATTACCATACCATACCTTATCTGAACCATCCGTATCCTGGCTCAAGGATAATTGGGAAACAGCGGGGGCCGAATTACTCTCCCTTTCTCACTCTCCCTCCCTTCCCATCTCTCCAACAAAGTATGATGGTGGTTGCCGTGCGATGGGTCGATTGGTCACTCAACCAATGGTGACTGCTGCTGCTGCTTTTCGGCTATGCAGGTCTTTTCGGGATACCATGTCATTCTCACACTGGAAACCTCCAACCAACCCGCTCGCCGCCCCAAACACACAGGAGACGCGAGATTCTGGCGAATTTCCACGATTTCAGGGTCCTCTGACGCCTGGACCAGGTCGATGGGAGGTGGTTACGTGTGATGAAGAGAAAAGAAAAGAAAGGAGCATAATAGGAATACCGGTAAGCTACAAGAAGAAAGAAAAAAATAGTTCAAAAAAAGCAACAGCGGGAACGGCCGTCTCTTCAAGGGTTGAGGATGTCCAAGTATTGGGTGACGATCCTTCCTACCTACCTACTGCCTGATTGCCTTACCGTACCCCTACCACTTCCCATTTCCATTTTCATACTATTCCTTCCATTCCTATTGCTCTTCTATTTTAATTGCTTTCCCCCATTGGGCATCTAACGGTTGTTCCATTTTGGATGTCATTTGGGAAAACCCCACCCCCATTGTGGGAGTCTCGGCACCAAGTACCACAGTCGGCCGAACGTCAATGCCGTACGGCCCGATTGGGTGACATGTTTGGCCATTGATGTTCAGTCGCCATTCTGATTGAGGCCCGGGTTGTGACCGGGTAACCCCTACTACGCCGCAACAGCAGATCGATAACCTCTATCCGCGACCATCTCACTGCAACTCCATTGTCAAAATTTCGCGTCTGCCTCCCCAACCAACCCTATTCACTTTCAATACTAAGATTCACAACCTGAACCATGGTAAAATTAAAGCTCAACACCACGCTATCGAACCTAGCGGCGGCGGCCGCAGCCGACAAGAAGAGCAACAACAAGGTTTCATCCCCGAAAGTAGCGACGCCAAAGATCAAGCTCAAGACGAAACCCACCAGCGGACCAACGCTCAAGCTCCGAACACCGTCGATTTCACAACCGTCCCCCGGAACAGCCCCTAGCGCACTCGACTACCCAGCACCGATCAAGACCCCCGTGGTAAAATTCAAGACGAAAGCGACACACAACACCCACAAACCACGACGGCGCGAACCTGGAAATGGGTATGATTCTGAGGCGTCGGATAGGGAAGAAGACCCCGCTATTGAAGAGCAATTCATCCTGCGCATGCAACCTGGCGAAGACTGCGAGTACCTCCGTGAGGTGATTGAGAAGAAGGAATTGAACGTAACGACAGATGTGTGGATGAAATTCAAGGACTCGCGCAGGGCAGTGGTGAGTGTTCGTGGGAATTTATACAGCGCTTTACTGGTAGACCTACCGTGCATTATCGAATCGAACAAGACCCTAGATAAGAAGGCGGTTTTCAAATCAGCGGACATATCACAGATGCTCGTCGTCGCCGACCGGATCGACAGAGAGGAAGAAGTCCTCACCATCCCGGCCCGTCCCCAAGACCTGACGTATCCCCATGGACTTACCCCACCAATGCACTATGTTCGTAAGCGCCGCTTCCGAAAGCGCATATCAAACCGCACCATCGAAGCCGTGGAAGCCGAAGTTGAGCGTCTCCTAGCCGAGGACGCCAAGGCCGAAAGCTCAAAGTTCAGCCTGGTGGATGCAATGGAGCTCGAGCGCGAAGAAATCAGCCTAATGTCGGACGTAGAGCCAAACGAAGGCTCGTACGGCCTCCTGGGTGATCAAGAATACGACTATGATCAGGATGCTGAAGGTGAGATAGACGAGGACTACCCCGGAGCTGCAGGGGTGGCAGGAGCAGGAGACGACGTAGACGTGGATGGTGACACCCTAGCCAACGACCTCGAATCCGCTCTCATGGACGAAGGCCCTGAAGCCGACGATAGCACCGGCGGCAACGCCCACCTCTCTGGCCAAAATGGCACCGTCGCCGCCACCCCCGCGGAGGAGGAATCTGAAGACGACGATGACGATGACGAAGAGGAGGAAACAGGCGAACTGGATGAGGACGCGGCCGAAGCGGCCCAAGAGAGGGAGAGACTTAAGGAGGAAATCCACGACCTCCAATCTGCTATTCGTGCCAAACAGAGGGAACTGTCAAAAATCACCAACAATCTCCTACGCGGCCGGGTGGAGCTTGTCATCTCGAGTTTACAGGGCGAGTTAGAGATGAAGATGTCACAGGCTATGGGCGCGCAGCAGCAGTAATCAACAAATAAGGTCTCACCTCCGGTGAGAAGGAGGGATGCGTTATTCGCTTGCGTTAATTCATTACTGTACTTGTACTTGGGGTCTATCCTTTTATTATCCCTCCCCTTCTCCCTCCTCTTCTTCGAATTGCTCCGGGCGCTTCTTGCTCCTTCTACTGTTACTTACCGCCCTGTCAGTTTGTCTCAATTATGTATGATAGCACGATCTTGCCTCCCCCTTTCCCCCTCCTCCTTTCCTTTTTGGTTCCCACTACCCTTGACAATCGTACCGTATTCAACAACCTTATCTCTTTCTTTCTTTCTTTCTTTCTTTTCTTCCGTCTTCACTACGGGTGGACGGGCGAGCGGACGGGTTTCCATCATCATTCATTCTTGGGTTTTAACTTACATACATGGTGGCGTTTTCCTTTTATATATCACGATAGGGGAATAATATAAATCAAATCAAATCAGCCTTTCTTTCGTGCTGGGGATTTAACCGAAGTGTTCCGATACACGAACGCATGACCGTAGGTGGGTAGGCGTAGTACGTAGCTGAGGGTGGCCGGGAGCGAGTAGAGGTGAGTATGATAGGTGTGCAAGTACGATACAAGCAAGGGAAATCACCGTCTCCGTCCGTGGATTTAACAAAAAAATAGTACAAAAACTCCGTCTCCCGTGGACCTCCCACCACCACCACCACATACCAAAGGTTCCGTTCTATGCAGTCTCAGCGCAATTTGTCACCGCCAAAGCCTATATAATACCGTATGGAAACCCCCCCCCGTGAAATCCACCATCAGATTATCACCGGAAATCAGCCCGTCAGCCCGGATAGGCTTATGATAGTTCAACATGTCAACAAAACCGCGAACACAAGAGACCCAACCGGTCCAGTGGGCCGGGGTTACGTCCTGCTGGGGGGGGGGGGGGGCATGTAATCTAACCATTCTCTGGAGCTTTTGGCTCAGAATCAGGAAATTACAGTGCTGGCGGAGATGATGGATTTCACAAGTCTTTACGGTATTATGATAGTAGACTACGTACGAGTACGAGCCCTCGTCGCCTGGTCTAGTCAACTAGATAGTTCAGAACATTTTTAGTCGCTGGGCTTTGCTCCACCTCCTAACTCTGAAGGGTATAAACGGTGGTTTATCTTCAAATTCATTGATTGGGTGGGCTAACTTCCAGTGAGTGGGCTATTCCTTTGATAGATGATATTCGAACTAATCAGAGTGGTGGTCTTGCCCATCGTCGCGCTAAAAGTGAGTGAAATTCGGCACGGAAGATGGGATAGAAGGAAATTAGGAAAGAGAAGAAAAACGGTGATAGTGTGCATTATAAGACGATTGATATGATATGATAATGTGGTGCGGATAATGATAGTATAGGCGAGGTAGTAGTGGCAATAGAAGATGGAGAAAAGAAGGAAAACACAAGCTATACAAAGTCAAGAAATATACATTCCAAAATGCTCACCGGGAATCGATAAAATCAAAACAAAATACAAGTTATAGTTCATAGCCAGCTCAAACCCAACTACCATCAGAAAACGCCAGATCTAAGTTCAGAAAACCAGCCAATTAAACCCCCAGAGGCCCTCCCAATCCGGAATGTTCTGGCCAAATTCGAAAAAAAGAGAAAAAAAGAAGCTACAATTCCTTGAGATCTGAGAAAAAGATGCCCAACATAAGGTAATTTAAAACGTGTCTCGGAACTGAAGAAAAGGTTGAACACAAGGGGGGGATGAGTCATAGGACTCCCGCTCATATCATTAAGCCATCGCCAATACCCCCATCACCGCCAGCTTCGAGGTCTTTCAGAATTTCGGGAAGGAGCTTTTCAACATCTTCCGGGAGCAGCGAACAGCTCAAAGCGATGAGTCTCCTATAATCACTCATCCTCTCACCGGCCCCGCTCCTTGCATACGCTTTAACAATTGTATCCCTTAGCTCTATCCTCTCTTGTTGAAGTTGCCCAAGTTCCTTGGCACCTTCGAACTTGTCCAGCCAGGCTTCGGGGGTATCTTCATCCATCGCTTCCTTCTCTTGAGGAGGTAGTTGCTCCACCTCCTCCCGAACAAGGCCTGAGAGGTCATGATACTGCCCACATTCGAAAACCTCTCTCAACTGCTCTGCCAATGCATCTGCCTCTGTCTTGAGAGCTTCGATCTGGGCTTCCATAGTTGCGATATCACCAAAAGGTGCTAGTGTCTCTTCAGATGTAGCCTTACATGTTTGTATCTCGTGAGTCGAGCTGTCCAATAACCGCTGGGCCTGGCTGTGATCCTCCTCCTTGTCGTTCAGCTCTTTATCAAAAGCCGTCGCAAGTCCTTCTAACATCTCAGCCATTAGGGGTATGACCTTCTGTGTTGCTGCGATAGCTGCCTCTGAGATATGTGGCTGGGGGATATAGCTATTATTTGCATAATTGACAGCTGCCACTGTCGCGACTGATTGCGTTGAAGGATGTCTGTGAAAACGGCTATTGTGGACATGAGGAGGATGGTGCTCGTGTGACTGAAATGGGGAAGAGCTTGATGCTGGTGGGTAATCTCCATTTCGCCTCTGTCTTTCTACCGCAACGATATATTGATCTGCCGTTTGTCCCTCGTTGTTTGGAATATTAGGATTGGCATTATGAGCGAGTAAACTCCTCACACACTTCTTTGCTCCGTTTCGCGCTGCAATTGTCAACGCGGTATCACCTGGAGAGTCTCTAAGGTCTAGAACTAGAGCAATGTCAGGCATGGAGTGCTTCTCCCCTAGCTTTTGGAGAAGTACATCGAAATAGTATCTCGCTGCCAGTAGCTTATTCCTCGAGGATGTTGTTGCTGCAATATGGTGAAACACGGTCGAATTGTATTTATCAACATGAAATATTGTATCTCGGAGTGTTTCAACCAGTCTTGGAAATGACTTCCTGTCGTAATTGTTGGTGAATAGCACAGCTCGCATGAGAGGTGTTTCACCACGTTTGTTGACCATGAAGATGTTTGCCTTGGCCTGATATAATAACTCGATAACCCTCAGGTCGCCCATTGATGCTGCCCAGTGGAACGCCGTGTGTCCCTCATCGTCAATAACCTCGTTTACATCAAAGTCCGGGGGTGGGTTGACAAGGAATTCTGGAAGCCCTTTCTCATTGGCCATGAAATAATCCAGCAACTCATCACTATAAGCAATCTTTCTCTGCTCGGAAGACGGCAGCATGAACCCCCCCAGTATGCCCTCGTTATCCATTTGCTCACGTTTCCTCTTCTTTAAAGTAGCCGATACCGAATTCTGAGAACGTCGATCGTCAATTTCAAGTTCAGAGAGCTCCCCGTCCGACGCAGATGAGGATTGTACCGATGGAGAGCTGGGATCATTGAGAGGATCCAGATCGCTTAGGTCATCATCTTCACCCTCGACATCAACTTCGTCTAAGCTATCGATTGAGGGCGGTGCTTGTACGGGTGGCGTCGGTTCTGAATAAACAAAGTAATTAAGCTTTCCACCTTTACAGAAGCGAACGGAAATAGAATTCGTAACTTACTAACAACCCGTTTAACCAGCGGAGCCGCTGGAGCCCGTGGCTGCGCTCGCGAAGGCCTTGGTTTTGTAGATGCAGCCGTCACATGCTTGGGAGCAAGCGGGGGTGACTCGGTCGAAGGACGGAAATCGAAAATCGGTTTGAGTAACTCTTCAACGTTGTAAAGTGCAGCGATTTCCCTCGCTCGCTCAAGCGGTACCCAAGTACCTAGCAAACATCAGGTCAGCAAGAACCAAACAAACCATACATCCAGGCATTATGTGATTCGAAGCCCACAATCTGCACTCGTTCCCACCTTGATATTTCCCATAACCACCCTGGACCTTCTCATGAAGCCCCCTCTGAACCTCTCGCTCAAGAATCCGAGTCCTCTGCGGTTTGTCGAACTCAGCTACCTATGAGTAAAGCTCAAGGTCAATTCCTATCAACCCTGATCAAGACTAGCACTACTACAAACCTTCAAGACCTGTGTAGCATTAACCCATGAGTCCGACCGTCTTCGCATACATGCAATATTCCTCGCAATACTTCATTCCGCATCAGTGCCTAGGTTAATCGCGGGCAGAGGGTTTGTGTGTGAACATACTATTCATATCTGCCAGCAAACTCAGGGATTAGTTTCAGGAAAGAAAAGAAAAAATCACGGAAAATCGAAGCCAGATCGAAAAAATAGGAAAAAGGGATCCCGGTCGAAAAGAGAATGATAAGTATGAACAAATCGATTTCGGTCCAAAGTGGTAAGGGAGTCTCCTGAGGGGGGTAAATTGGCTGCAAGACGGGGTTGGAGATGTAAGAACTCACACTGGAGTGCCACTATAAGTGGCCTTGTAGACAATCGGGGGGGGGGCGGGTTCCTCCATGATGGTCTAAATGATAGCTGAATGGGAAGACGCGAGGCAGGAGGGGGAAACGCGGGGAGATGAGAATAGTTGAAGGAGGGCGAGGGAGTGGAAGTCGAGGAGACGCGTTTTGCAGTTTACCTGTACTAGCGCCAAGAAGTGGCCATTTGCCTAATTTGGCCTTCTGTGTCACCCCTTTTCCAAGAATCGCCTGACTAACCGATATTGCTCATCCAGTAAGACGCACAAACTCTCACCCAGTCATCCGGCTCCTCCCCATCGAGATGATGGCACCCCCTCCCTCCATCGTGCAGTGCCGCTGGTCTATATCGGAGGGAGGCATTTCCTAGATCTAGATGACAATGAATAAATCATAATTCCCCCCCGAAAATACCGGTATTACAGCTTCAGGCCTGTCTTGGTATACCGATGCCAGTGCTCTATGGTAAGCGGACATCAGGGAGCTACCCCCGCACATCTCGCATACAACGTCTGCCAACGAGACTGGACCCTACAGGAGGATTTCCCGGGAACACCGACTACCGGCATTTGCATTCAACCAATTATGTGGTTCCCGTTTTTTCTCTTTGGCTCACGCTAATGGAATCTCAATGCGAGACGTCCTGCTTCTTAATGCATGCCCTAATGCAAATTACTGACCCATCGCCCCTCCAGAGTGTGACTAGGGAGGAGGGAGCATGGCCCTATGTACAAAACAGTGACCTACGGTAGATTTTTCTCATCTCCAATATACATTTGAGGGGAGCTCCATTGCCTGCCCCACCCAAATAGAGTATCCCCATCTCTGGGAACGAGGCTAGCGTGCCATGATTAGTTTGCTGTCCATGAACCTCATCTGGGGGTTAGCATGACCCATCTTTACGATCACAGGGGATCACTCGGGTCAGTTTTGAGGTTGTGCCAAGCCTGTACTGTATGTAGGAAGTGTCACACAATCACTGTGGCTGTTCGATGGAGGCAGGAGGCTCAACGGTATTGTATCCCCAGCCAGAACATGATCTTCTCAATCATTCGGCGCAGCCCGAGAGGCGAATCAGAGGCCCAAAGCCTGAGCTTGAGCCTGATCGCCTGGGGGCCGGCAGATGGCAATACTCACAATCCTTTACCCTTGTGCAGTATTCCTCCGGACGCGGGAACATAAAGTGAACCCTAGCTCAAATCTAGTCATAAATCGGCTGTGATGTGGCTACAATGATTTTATATCATGCTTTTGTGGGGTTAGTCTGGCTTGCAAGCTGTTCACAATTATAGTCCGACCGCGCTGGTCGGGAATCATCAATTACCGATGCTGTATTGTACTCGTACAAGGCGAAGGGCTCCGGTAGTCGTATTAGGCAGCTCAAATAGGTCTCATTTAGTAGACTGCCGTGGCGGCATGCGTTGTGTGAGGTATCATAACTGCGTTGGCCTAACTAACACGAAGACGAGACAGGAGACCCAGAAAAAAACTTGAGTTAAAGCGCTTTGTGCGTGACCGACGCGGTGTCCACTCTGATAACTGCGATGTACTTTTTATTGCAAGGGTTTGGACTGAGGCCAGGAAACACACAGGCATGCAGTGTCCAGTCGAGTTTGAAAGACAATATTCCGCTCCGCTCACAAGACTCAGAGTTTTCTTCTGTCCTATCTACTCTCGGCAAACCTCACATCCACGTCGCTGAGAAGCATAATTCGGTGAGGAGGCCGGTAAGCTGCCGTAATAAAAATAAAGATTGCTTTAGCATGGCTTTGTTGTGGGCTATGAGAAAATATATTCACTTTTTTTCACTCCTCATCCCTTGTAAATTGTGAAAATTTCACACAACTACTGCCAGAATATCGCTCATGTGGTCGTGATTCTCATTCCCTATTTTCTTTTTCCCCTCTCATTTCTCCTCATTTAGCTGCAGCCCGCATCACAAATTTCATCATACTGGCCTTGAATTGTAGGTTGGACTGGGGGGAGGTGCGGAGTCTGGACGAGGTTGAAATTTCTCGGTACTCGAGTAGACATGCAATGGATAGAGGCTCCCAGACCGATATGTGGGAAGCAGGCATCCGCGTTCTGCAGTGGCGGTCGTACCAGTCACGTTTCCTTTGTTCGTCGTTTCTTTTCTGCCTTCCCCGCAAGCATCCTCCATGAAATGGCTGCATACAGTGAAAAGATAACCGAGCACGGTTTTGTGGATTCAGTGTTTCCCTTCCATCGATGTGCTCTTGACGTGGTTTCAACCAGGGCCTAGATGCAGAAGGCTCCAGAGCTTCCTGGTTTGTTTAACCGGGTCGATAATCGGGGCTCCGAAGCCTTTTTCGTGCGATTTATCTACCGCTGCACCCCTTTGGGGGGTTGATGGTCGAAGGAAGGGATGGCTAGTTAACATCCACACTACAGGACCGGCAACAACAAGCCTGTTGGGGACGATTGGCACTGTTTACCGCTTTCCGGAAGGGTCTTGGCCCGAATACTAACGGGGATAGGAGGGACAAGTGATGATAACTAATAGGTCCAGACACGCAGAGACCTTTCTCGGGTGGCTGACATTGGAGAGAGGGCCGAAGGGTTGCCCGAATGATAGGGTGCCATAGCATGGCAATCTATTGGGAAAACGCTCACCAGAAGGAGGAGCAATAGCAAAGATGGAGGGTAGCACTGGTAAAGGAAAATAAAGAGCAAGGGAAGGAGGGAAGGGATAGCGCCAGGCAGCTCCACCACCACCAACCCCAGGCATACTATTCGCAGCTTACGACAGGCCCGGAATCACCCTACCTTCCCTCAATAATATTCATTCCTGTAGCGCCACCACATGCTACGCAGCTCTGTTTCGTGCTTTCTAGGCCATGCTAACCACACACCCCAATACCCAACACGGAGGGCTGACTCTCCCTGTACCTCTTGGGCGCTATATATATCCACCACTTTTCCTCCCTCCTTCCATCCTCCTCCCTCCTTCCATTTCATTCACTTCATTGTTCATCCACTCCTCCCATCATCACCAGCTTCGCCTACCACGAAATTACCATCAACGTATCCCGTCTCATCAGAAATCATCCATAAAGGTCAACCTTTAATCTCTTCCATCGAACACCGACAAAATGCAGATCTTTGTTAAGACTCTTACCGGAAAGAGTGAGTTTGATGACTTTCCAAAAGTTGGGTCATGTGGCTAACAATTTCCACAGCCATTACTCTCGAGGTCGAGTCATCAGATACCATCGATAACGTGAAGAGCAAGATTCGTGAGTGCCCGGGCTTTCCCTACGGTTTGGTGTTTGCATGTTTGGTTCTGACCTATTTCTACAGAGGATAAAGAGGGAATCCCCCCTGATCAACAACGTCTCATCTTCGCTGGAAAGCAACTTGAAGACGGTCGAACCGTGAGCCCTCAACTACACGTCCGAGAAGGGGCTTTGCTAACTTCTTAACAGTTGTCTGATTATAACATCCAAAAGGAATCTACTCTTCACTTGGTTTTGCGCCTGCGCGGAGGAATGCAGATTTTCGTCAAGACCTTGACCGGGAAGACCATCACTTTGGAGGTAGAGAGCTCAGATACAATTGACAATGTCAAGAGCAAAATCCAAGATAAGGAGGGGATCCCGCCAGATCAGCAGAGATTGATCTTTGCTGGGAAGCAACTTGAAGATGGAAGAACAGTAAGTTGTTATTAAATTGTTAAATGTCTATTTATAGAACTAACATTTATTGCCCCATTTAGTTGTCGGATTATAACATCCAAAAAGAGTCGACTCTGCATCTTGTTCTCCGATTAAGAGGTGGCGCGCCGAAGAAGAAGGTTTGTTGTAATTTCAAGGAGTGTACTACTCCTGCGCAGCGCATCGTTGGCGACTGCAGATTTTGCGATGGACATTACTGTGGCAAGCACCGCCTGTTGGAGGATCACAAGTGTAGTGGCTTGGAAGACTGCAGGAAGGAATCGCACGACCGAAATGCGATCAAACTGAACTCCGAGCGGACTGTGGTTGGTAAAGTTTAGGCGGGTCAGGATCATGGGCCCAGTTTGAGTTTCGTTTTGGCAATTTATTTTCTTGTGTTCTAGCTAGTGCAGAAATGTCGGTCTTGCATTTCAGGGAGGAACGGTCTAGATATCCATCATCTCTGAAGCGCTTTTGTTTTTCTCTCATTGTACATTTATGTTTTTTCTTCCTTTTTTCTTCTGTATTCCGTACGATTCGGGCATGTTTGCGATGGCGGAGGGGGGTCGGGGTTTGGGTTTCCTGAATTTAGCGGTATTCTTAACTTTTCTCTTCCCTCATGCTTCTCTTCTCTCATGCTTCTCTTCTCTTGCTGTGATAGTAACCTAGGCATGTTTCTCGATTGATTGAGGGGCATAGATTTCTCGATTGCGATCAGCGCTTTCTTTTTTCTCGCTCTACAAGTAGTTCACCCCAATACAAGCAAGTATACAACGGACATTTTAAGCAAGTTTCCACCGTGCCTATCATATTTGCTGATCGCTCCCCCTCCTCCACTTACCCTTTACGTGCGGAATTCCGCCTTCAGGCCGACGAAGCAATACCGGTCCTTTTCGAGCTTTCCCTCCATCCCTTTCTCGGGAGGGGGAAGAAAGAGAGAAAAGAAAAGAAAAGAAAAGCTCCTGCAATCACCCACACGCATATGGCAGCTAACCAACTAACTTATGGGCAGGGCAGGGCAGGGCAAGCAAGCATTTAAGCCGGCGATTTCATACCCCGCTGCACGTCTCCGGCTCCAATACGGTAATCCATTGTGGACTACTGTACCGCGGCGTCTCGTCCGCCAGGAAAAGTAAAGGTTGGGGAGGTATCATGCTTGCCTCCTTCCTCCATATGTACTGTACGGTACGCAGGCACTAACTTTGGTAGAACCGGGGCCCCTATTTTACAGTGCTGTACTCGAGTATTGAACTTCATTTCTTGGGTACCGGTTATATGTGAGTTGGGGTGGGGTGCGGTTGCTATACCGATACTGTGCTTTACCATATCGCCATTTGTTTTGGCGTGAAGTGAAGTTTGCGGCAGTGAAGTGCAGTTGGGGATGTCGTCAGGGTGCTTTACCGCCATTACGCCGGGAGGAAGTGGGGTGGGTGATGTGACGATGCTTCTTTCTTGCTTCGATTGTAAGGTGACATGCTGTGCCTAACGTTTACGATATCATGCTCAAGCGAACACATGCTATGGTATGTTTGCCGGGTGGTCGGTTGGCACGCTGGTCTACCTGTTTATCCATCTACCAGTGTCAGTCTGTTGCGTGTTAGCTGGTAGTTTACGACTGTAACCTCGCGGCACATGACGTTTCTTTCTACTAGAGCCTTTTTCTTTTTTTTTTTTCGTTGGGTATTCTCGTGCTCATGTGAAGGGACTGACTAGCTGGCTGACTGGGTTTAGATGGATGCCGCAAATTGAACCGAAGGATGAGAAGAGGGAGGGTATGGTACGGTAATTATCATACCATGCCGTAGCTTGGACGAAAGAGAGGGAAAGAGCTCTATGATACCTAGTTTACCAGCGCAATACAACACCGAGTTTCGACAAGCCTGGGGATGGAGATATGGACGAAAAGGTATCGGGTTCTCACTAGAGCTGTTGCTCCGGTAGTTTTCATTATTATTTTCGTTTTCTCCTCTTTTCTCCTTCCTTCCTTTCGGCCTTCAGGGGTGGGGCACCCCCCACCCCTGCATGCATTTGTTCCTGCCATGGTGTGTTTGGCATGCAAAATTATAGCCTCAAAGAGGGTGTCTGTCTGTCTGACGGGCGTTGCTGACAAAAGGGTTTATCACTGGCGTGGGAAGGAGAGAGAGGAAAACTTCTGTTGAATGATGGATTTGTGATGTGAGGATCTTTCTTCCTTTTTCCCTTTTTTCTTTCCTTCTTGCTTTCCTCGTGCCGAAGGTTGAAGTGTGGTCCAATGAATGGATGAATGAGACTGGTGCTTGCTCGCAAATCCTGTATCCCAAAGCCACTGCCAAAAAGAAGAAAAGCAATCAAAATCGGACTTATCATATCCCACGTCAGGCAAAATGTTCTCGAAGTTCCCCCAATTTATCCATTCATTGAGTGATGGCTGCATGCCATGGCGGTGACAGAAGAGAGGAAAGGAAAAAAGTAAAGAAAAAGTTTGTTCCTGGCCTGGCCTGGCATCCGACCTGGGATGGCAATCTCAACAATCCGTACTCGAGTACTCGAGTAACAGCGTAATGACGACATTTTGCACCGCCGTGCTGCTGCTTGCTTCCTGCAGTATCACGGAGCTTTCCTTCCTCCAGACTCGTTTGTTTTTGGGAAGAACATATGAATTTTGCTTTTGGCGTGGGTGGCACAAGCGAGGGAGAACTTTTTTCTCCCTTTCTCCTTCCTTACCTTGGGGGTGTGCAGTGCCACACTCGTACCATAGCTTTTGTCGCCTCGTACCGTTCCGCACTCGCCACCAATACCTTTCTTTGAGTGAAATTTTTTTTACAGATTCATCGGAACTTTTCTCTCACTGATTGACGCTTGCCTGGACCACTCAGGCTGTGGCGATTAATAGCGGGAACTGGAAGAGCTGCGGCGAGAGCAGCAGCAGCTTCTTCCGTTTCAGCGGTGGCGGCAACGATAGCAACACGGATGGTCAGGACGGGACCCACAGCTATGCAGACGCGTGCAGGTGTGCCCATGGGCGATGATGATTTGAGCTCAGGACTTTCTTCCCCGCCATCGGATCTGGATAATTATTCGGAAGAGGAAAGGGAGGTGAAGAAGGAGGAAGACGAGGAGGGGAAAAATGGTCTGATCGTTTCCAGGTTCTTCCAATCAACATCGCCGGGGAAGAGCTTGGGTGCTCGGAAGGCTTCTAGGAAGGCTATTGCTCTCGTGAAGAAGGAGCCGACGCCTGAATTAGGGGATATAGTGCCGGCCCTGATTAAGGAGGAGGAGAGGAAGGAGAGGAAGAAAAACATCAGGCAGGGGAAACCTCGGAAGGGGGAGGTTAAGGATGAGGGGCATGCAAAGGTTGAGGCTCCGGAGAATTGGGAGGAGATGTATGAGAAGCTTAGGGAGATGAGGAAAAAGGTGAAGGCGCCGGTGGATACGATGGGTTGTGAGAGGCTAGGGGATAAGGCGGCTACTCCTAAGGTTCGTAATGCCATTAGGCTTTAGAGTTTGTAGTGCAATTGTGGTTAATGTGTGCGTGTGTGTTGCAGCTTCGGCGTTTCCATACATTGATCTCGTTGATGCTTTCCAGCCAAACCAAGGATACAGTCAACGCGGTTGCCATGAAAGATCTTCGGGAGCAGCTCCCAGGAGGGCTTTGCCTAGAAAGTATCTTAGAAGTAGAGCCAAAGAGATTGGACGAACTTATTAGGATTGTGGGCTACATCGAAAAAAGCTTGATCACGAACGATCACTAATGTCGTCTGGGTTTAGGTCGGCTTTCACAATCGAAAAACAGAATACATCAAGAAGGCGGCGGTGATCATCCGGGACAAGCATGGCGGTGATATTCCCGATACCTTTGAGGGGCTGACGGCCTTGCCTGGGGTTGGACCTAAAATGGCGCACTTATGCTTATCTGCGGCCTGGGACCGAACCGAGGGGATTGGTGTCGATGTCCACGTTCATCGGTACTTGAGAATGATCACTTAATCCCTGGAAGTAAGCTTTACTAACTGCGTATGTCTACAAATAGGATTTGCAATCTCTGGGGCTGGGTCAAAACCACTACTCCAGAGGGAACCCGGGAAGCTCTACAAGCTTGGCTTCCAAGGGACAGGTGGAGGGAGATAAACTTCCTCCTTGTTGGGTTTGGACAGACGATATGTCTCCCCAGGGGGAGAAAGTGTGGGGAGTGTGCTCTCTCTGATGGGCTGTGCAGAGCAGCCTACATAGAACCAAAAAGGGTAAAAGTCAAGAAGGAGAAACGAGTCATTAGCGGGGGCTCGGACGAGAGCTTTGACGACGACAATTACCCAGCTCCCAAACGCCCTGTGAGACCTAAAAGGCGTAGGGTCAAAGTTGAGGTTAAGGAGGAGGCGGAGGCGGAGGACGAAGGCGCGCTCGTCGCTGACATCGAAGACGCAGTTCCGAATCTAGCAACATTTCGATACAAACGGTAGTCGATTGATCAATGTGGGGGCGTGGAGGCGGCTTCTCCTGCTATCACGCATCGGCAATCGATGATCATATCTTCTTGTCTCGATCTTATCAGCTTGCTGGCATTACTGGGCATTTAGGCGAGCCAATGGGTGAGTTCGATTCATTCCCGTACTTCTGGGTAGACAAGTAAAGGAACTACATTTGACGGGGTATCCGGTAGTCGAGCTTCATTCACATTTAAGGGTTCTGGGGGGGCTGTACTATACTGTATCTTGTATCCTCTCATTTTCACTTCTAGACCTGCCGTAATAGAACAACCCTTCTCTCTAATATGTATTTTTAAGGCAAAAGAAGGCTGGGTGAGGTGGGGTCAGGGTGAGATTTAATCAGATCGGTGGTCGTGGTGCGCCTGTTTGGTGCATGCACGAGGCTTTTTCTCTCTTTTACCGCGATGGGATATGATATCCAATTTCTCCTTCCCAAGCTCTACCGAGTATAACGGGGGTAAAGGATTGTACCGATACTTAGGTACAGTGCAGCAGTGTGTGCTCGCCCAGTAATTCTTCCTGGGCATAACTGCCGCTGCTACTACGATGAGCTGCAGGTATTCCAGTACTCGAGTAGAGTTGGTCTAACCCATCGATCACTTGGCCCTGAGCCTGTCATTTGCTTGCTTGTTTGGTTTCACAGCATACCGGATATGCAGAAAATCGATTTCTCCAGAGTTTTCCTTTCCTTTCCTTTCCTTCCTTTCCTCCCTTGTTCCAGTACCGGTAATAGTGCTGGTCGGCCGGAAACTTGCTTTCCGCCCAAAGTTCCTGGAAAATCCGGGGAAATATCAACGTTTGGGAAGAACCCTTAAAAGGTAATTCTACTGTGATTTTGTAAGGGGGGATCCCTTTGCGAAACCTCTAATAGCTTTCGTCTTATTCTGCTGGTGGGTTGGGGGTTGGTGGCTGCGATCATGTTGTAGCGGGCTATTTGATAAAGATGTATAGCACAAGATCTTGCAAAAACCATGGACCAGGTCAGTTCTGGTTTCCTATTCAAGTGCGGTAGTCGCACAAGAGGGAGCCGCACGATACTATATTTTCTGAAGGAGGGGCTGTTTCCAATTTAGAGGCTTTGGATCGAGTTGACGGCGAGGTCAGGTTTCGGTCGTCCAGAGGCATCTGTTATGATTATCGGTATTACTGTGCTGTGCTGTGCGGGGTTGAGGCGTGACCGGCTCGTGGGTCCCTTCGCCCACCCAGAGAGCAGCGCATTGTGGCTGGATTCCATCATGGAGAAAAGAGCCAAATTGATCCTTCACATGGTTACACTCCTCGCCAAGTTTTGGCCAGTACTCGAGTGAGGGTTGAAATCGCATCTCTTATGCTCACGCCCAGGGCACTGCAAGTCATCGTAACCGAGGCCCCCCTCGTCCCCATCCGGGGCGGAGGACAGGCGGGGGGAAAGCTTCCAGAAGCCTCCTTCTGGTCTTACTGTCCGAATCCAGCTTTTTTTTCCTTCTTCCTGCTTATTATTCCTCATTCAATGGTTTGTTAAGCATCGAGTCAGCTTTAGTTAGTTCGACCCGATACCGGAGGATGAGGGTTCAATCCCACTCGGGGTTTCTTGAACGCACAAAGGTATGAGTCGGGAGGATTACACCTTTCTTCTCAAAGAGAGTATCATAAGAGATATAACAAGAGACATACCGGTATCGTGACCTGGGTACCGTGCTACTAAACAATAAAGGTTGACCCTTATATATTCGATAACCTCCTTACTATTTTTTTATCTTTTTTCCTTCGCTCTTGCCCTTCCTCGCCAACCTGATTTCCCGATTCTGATTACTGTTCTGTTCTGGGATTGTTTTTTTTGGTTCGTGGTCCGAAGGATTGAATTGGCTTGTGACATACCGAGAACAGAGGAAAGGAAGAAAGAAAAAAAGGAAGAAAAAAAAAGACTAAGCTCAGGCATCCCGCGATTTTCTTCTTTCTGACGGGGACCATATACTTCTCCACCACCGCCACCGCTACCACCAAGCAACCACAGTAGGCAACCAAGGGACGAAATGGTTTCATTCGAGGAGACAAATCCCGCTTTCCACTCGATCCCGGAGGCGGTTGAGGCCTTCCGTAAGTTATTTTCATTGCCATTGAGTTTGTGGGAGAGAGGGAGAGAGACGGGCTCATTTGAACCGCAGGACTGGTTTCGGCGAAGGAATAACAGCAGGAGGCGGAGGAGGGGGAGCACTCAACTGAATTCTTGCTAACGGATAACCTGGGGGTAACAGGAAGGGGAGAATTCATCGTGGTCCTCGACTCCACCGATCGTGAGAACGAAGGCGACCTCATCATCGCCGCCGAAGATGTCACTGTCGAGAAGATGGCCTTTATGGTCCGCTGGACCAGGTACACCCCCACAATCCATCCACCCACTCTTGTACCTTTTCCACCCGTCTAAAAATTTCCCTAGCGGCCTAATAGTAGCCCCCCTCTCCCCAACCCTTGTCGATAAATTCTCCCTGCCACAAATGGTCCCGAACAACGAGGAGCCGCACAGCACGGCCTTCACTATATCTCTGGACTCCCGGGACCCCAGCGTGACGACGGGCATATCCGCCTACGACCGCGCCCTGACGCTCCGCACGCTCGCCGACCCGGCCGCCACCGCTGCCAGCTTCCGCAGCCCCGGGCACATGTTTCCGCTCCGCGCGGTCGAGGGCGGTGTGCTCGTGCGCAAAGGCCACACTGAGGCTGCTGTCGAGTTCTGCAAACTTGCCGGGAAGGTGGAAGCCAGTGCTATTTGCGAGCTGGTAAGGGAGAGGGACGGGCTGATGATGCGCCGGGATGACTGCTTGGAGTTTGGGAAGAAGTGGGGGCTTAAGGTTTGCACTATTGAGGGGTTGGTAGAGTATCTTGAGAAGACCAAAGGGCAGTAGGAAGGTGGGAGTTGGCCGGCGGAGGTACTAGGTGTGCATAAGAGATTTGCCACCTGAAACGGATTCTCTCTTTCTTTCTTTCCTTCACATGGTGTTTTCTTTTGGAATGGGCTCTATCTATCGTGTGCGGGTGGGGTACAGATTACAGAGATGGGATTTTTTGGTCGAGTCGATGTTATACATGAGCTGTTTCCCATCCTTCCGGTCAATCGGAGAAAATACCTTATACTCTAGAGTAATGATTTATCTCGCAGTTTCTTTCCATCTCGTTTGTTTGGCTTCTAAGAACTGGGCATTAGGACAGGGGATTGGGCACATGCGCTATATACCAATACAGTTCTGAGTTAGTCTAGCTATCTAGCACTCATTTGAACAAACCACTTGCCGGATCGCTGGTATATAGGTAGGGTAGGGAGATCACGTTATACGTAGACTACAGTGCGGGCAGGGTACCAAAGTTACCAATCCCTCTCAGTATTTCACACCCAGCCCCGGCAACCAATCAAGTATCATACTATACCCGACTACAACCAGACCAGGCCCGACCACAACCAGGCCAGACCACACCACACCACACCAGAAACCCTTTTCCACCCATTCGTCCGTTCATCCACCCTATCCACGCGGTAGTATAATAATGGGCATTGGACGGCGCTCCCTCCTCCATCCATGACCCATCGCTCATCCGCTGTACTATGCGGTACCGCTACTACCGTGCCACGCCCACCAGCCCGTTTCCAAACCCACCCCAAAGCGCCTACCGCACCGGCCAATACCGTAACGCAAATCTCAATGGTTGAACGGGGGTAGCGCTATGGTAATAGCGCCATTGCGGCATAATCCTAAAGCCCCTCCGGAGTGTGAGAAGCTGTTGTGGTTTGATTAGGGGTGCTCCGATGGCTCAGATTCGAGTACTGGTGTAGTGCGCAAATGCCATTGTAGTGCCGGTAGTGACCAGCCATGTAGGACCCCTGTATAGTGAGTGTTCATTTTTATATATATTTATACATGCCCACGCCTGCCCCGTGGCTGTGGTAGTATACAGCGGAGGTCCTTCAATAAGAGATGCGAACGGAAACGAACCAGGGAACCAGCGAAGAAGAAAAAAGAAAAAAGAAAAAAGAAAAAAAAGGCATCAGATAATCAACATCAGATAATCGAAACAAGGGGAAATCGCAGAGACCCTGTGATATAAAAAAATTAACCAATAAACCGAACGTTCGGGATCCAATCACACTCTTCCTTCACTCAAATACAAACACACGTACGGCCAGGCTCTAGTGATTATTTCTCAAAATTCGACGGCTGCACCATTACTACGATGATGAGGGTTGTTATCATGAGCTTTTCCGTTTGGTCAATACAACGGGTATTAGCCTGACTTTTCTTCAACCACGACTGATAGAGGAGACAGGGTGTAATGTACCAAACATGCCACCAACGTCAACAGGAAGATGCTGCCTCTGCTAGCAGGGAATTTGCCTTTTAGAAGCCAGCCTTGGGATTCGTAGTATCTGTCGTTTATTCAGGCGGGCATGGGACGCCCGGGTGGGGTTAAAATAGGGCTATTCTTAGGGAGTGTATTGAAGGGAGTGAAGGAGAGCCGGGCCAACCTGTTTACGCCAACTAATAGAACCATGATTGCTATGCCGATGAAGGTAGCACCGAGAGGCTTCCCCATATGGCGCATTGTCTGATAGCCCTCTGAAGTGTGTGTTTTAGGCGCCATTAGACGGAATTCAAGGTGTATGACGTGAGTTCTTTTTCTTCTGGCAAACTTACTAGGGTTGTCTGGTTGGACTCCGGCGTTCAGACGGAAGAGCTGCGTTATAGCGATGCCTGGTTGGGAGAGCACGAGGTTAGCTACAGTATGCAAATCACCTCTTCATCATTTCGCATACCTATTGAGGCAAACCCGAGAGATGTCCTTAGCCAGGCCAGGAATGTTCGTTCTACCCCCTAGGGTGTCAGTAAACGAACGGCTGGTAAAAGGGGATGGAGGGAAACACACCCAATGCGAGATGGTCTCGAGCAACAGAACCCTTGTTCTCCAGTTCAATAGCACCAAACCCCATCCACTGTGTCTTATCAGTTGAGACTTCTTGAGGAGGGGTTTCTAAGGCTGGAGCTCTCGGAGTACTACTGGAAGTTGCATCGTAGCTCCTGGTCCGGCCAGAAACAGCAATCGCTGTCCTCTCATCGGCAGAGCTCTCTTCCGCTTGACCAGGTGGACCCGAATCGCGTCCCAAGGGTCTCCGTCGTGGCATATCGGGAATTAATCCAGTTTTTTTTTGGTGTGGGGACCCCAGATTTTCGGACATAGGCGGAGCCTCAGACGAATGCGTTCGGGGTAGCAAACGTGGGGAAGTCCTCCTATGTTCCGGCTCGGGATGGATGATGTCTGCCATTTTGTGGGGAAGCTGAATGATTGTAGTGTATGTTAGCGAGCAAGGTCGGTATGGCAACAGACGGGTAGGGAGTTGCGTGATTCCCACATATATGGCACACAACTACTGCGCAATATCTGCTTTTATTGTCTTTTATCAACTCTCCACTAATCTCTCGGAAGCCTCTATGCTCGGATAGGGCTTTCACGAGGGAGCCGAGCTCGCTAAAGGCAGGCAGAAAACTGGAAGAAGGGGAAAGCAGTGCCAGTGGACTGAGCTTGGCTGGGGATGTTCTTTTATGGTTTTAAAAAGCTGATTAAGGAAGGCTTCCGTCGAGGTAGTAGTGGGTCCTGCAGGGTTCAAATTCTCTTGAAGGGCCAAATAAAACAATTACCGATCAGGTAGAACACCGGGGACGGGAAAGCTGCCGAAGTGGAACTCTTCTCATGTTGAGAAGCAGGGCAAAGGGAAAAGGGAATGGTATGAGAATTTTAGTGCTAAGGAGTGAAGAGGTCGTTTTCGCAGGTTGCGGGTGGCGCATGAGCACTAGACGGGTTTAGCAAGTCGCTTTGAAAACTATCACGCGCCTGACGCATCCGGGCTGATTTCTTAGACATTAAATTTTGTTAGATTATTTGTACTCGTGCGTGACTTTTTACCGAAGGCAGGAATATCAGCTTAGACTTACTTAACTCGTGCGTAGCTATGTCATGGATCGCTATGCTCAACAATACAGGTATAAGTGCTGCATTACACACGCGTTTTGAAAACATTTGTAGAGCTCTCTGAGTTTCTGAGCACTCTGCGAAAAACCTAAGCTTCCATTTTTGCACAGCTATTATGTGGGAGTGCGCTACGGTAGTGAGTTTATCACTGCGCTTGGTGGATTGGTGTGGTAATACATTATCACTCGCTAGAGTTTTAGTGCAACATATCCCCATACTCGGGCGGATCCGGATAACAAGTCTCCTATCGTAATGAAACCTCCTATCCCTCCTCCCAGAAAATGATGGAATGGATTGTGGGACGGGTTGGATGACCGGCCCCAGAAGATTAGGATTTCCTGGGGGGGGGGAGGCCTACTTGCGTATTGCAAAAGTTTCCGGAAATGTGGAGACCGGCACTTTTTATAAGACTGCCACACCTAAGTTAGCCCCAAGCTAAAGCCCACATTTCCGGAAACTTTTGCAACGCGCAAGTACTTGGCAAGTTTTGTGTCGTTTCGCTCAGGAGGGGTTGCTCCCTCAATTAGTCTTTGTGGGATGATATGGAAATAGCCGAGTGATCAATTATGAACAGCCCTACTTTTGACTGATTCATTTGTCGGTATTTAAGTTGAGTAGTCTACCCCAGGGGATACATTTAGAGGAAAGAAATTGGAGCTAGAGAATATTTGGGCTCTGTTGGTGTCCTACTGGCAGGCTGTGGTACGTACACAAGCAGCGTAGAGGGTGTCCTATACAGGGGTTACAGACATATCATGCTAAGTTACTTTTATATGATACTTGCTGTCTACGATGCTTCCTTCCCTTCCTTCCACTTCCCTTCCTTCTCCTTCACTTTTCTTTGAGCCTAACTATCGCCCATACGCTTCTGGTATGGGGTAGCGTTCTGCTTGGCCTGCGATCCTTTCCCCGTTTGGAAATGGTAGATGCGTTTCTCTTGGGGGGTGTCGTTGGGGGAGAAGGAGAGGCCACTGACGAGCAAAATGTATTGGGCAAGTCTAACACATCCCCCGATCATCATCCAATTAGCACAATTCCTCATGTTTTTTTTTGTTTTCATTTCCCAAACCGCCATAGATAGCTATCATTTCTCTCTCGTCAAAGCACCAGTACATAGTAGAAGACTTCACCTCTACACAGCTTATGTGGTGCTAGTTAGGAAGTATTGCTAAGCCACCTACACAGACGTCTAACTTAGATGACCACCGCAGCCGGGGCATAGGACTCAGCATTGTAGATCACCAAACTCAGGTTCAACGATGTAACGCCCGTTTCCGCTTCCCACCCACATCTAGGCCCCAAAGCGATCACCCCGATAGTCCACAAAGAATGTCTTACCCCGAGTCTCATGGAGACACTCTCGGGAGATTGTCTCTGGCACCAGCAATGCTATCATCCAGTGCCAATCGTCTGTATTCAAGTTCAGGACAGACCGAGCGCCCCCTTCATTTGCCCCCCGGCTTGAGCGAACCTCTTCCAGAGGTAAAGGGAGCCGAGGACACCCAAATTTCTGGCGTTCTGACGCCTTCTGCTTCAACTAACTCCAAACAGAAAGGTACAATCACTAGAAAGACGGCAGCCTTGTGGAGAAAAATTCAAACGACAAAAGGAAACCAGTGGCTTTTGTCTCGCAGCGCCTTGAAGGCAGTTAAGAGGAGGAATGGTAAGTATACGCCTTGACATTCAATTTGTGGCACAATTGGCTCAGAACCTCAGCAGGACCAGATGCCCGCATCGGCGTGATGCTCCCAGGGCTCGCCATTTGCAATTCACTGCTTGGCCCTCGTAGGCCTGGGGGCTGGGAGCCAAGTGATAGGATCGATACTACGAATGAGGCCTTTGGTCATTTGCTCCGGCAGCCTAACTCAGTCGGTGCATCTGGCCACCGCCAAACCATCTGGCTTCAAGGGCCAGCCTTTAGTTTTGGTAAGACTGATTCCCTTGAGATAACTCAACATTTCCCGAAAGGCGAGACGGATACGACGGAAGATGCTCGTGGCCAAACCCAGCCCATCCAATCTTGGGGCGTCCCCGAACCGGTGAGTCGCTGGTCCTCTTCTAGTGATGAAGGGAACCAGGCAGATATCCAGAAAACGTGAGTTATGCTCCGTCTCAGAAGGGCTGTGCAGGTAAGTTAAGGTCACTTTCGGGGCTTTATGTTTACAACTTTGTCGATAGGCTTCGATCTACTCTCTCCAAAAGGCTTAAAGGGATAAACCTCTCTCCTGCCAAAGGGGGCTCTGAAGGGCCACGGGAGAATCCGGAAAAGAGGAACCCTACCATAGGTCACTGCTCGGGCTTAGTTTAACAAAGTATCACAAAATTTGCTAATTGTTTGAAGTAGGTTCTGCTAAGATGAATGAGCCCAGTTGCGGTGTTTTTACTTATTTCAGGGACTCCAATACCAAATCTTGTCTCCCTGTTGCGGGGGAAGTCCTTCACCTGCGTGGCTTGTATGGATCTGAATGTTTGACTCTTGAGAATATTGACGGGATTGCTCGCATCGTGGCTGGGAATCTGCAATGCTTTGCTGCTGAAATCGGGCATCCAAATTTCTGTATCGGAGGTACGTCTTTCTTAACCCCCAATGTAGATTTCCTCTGATTCAAAGTGTTTCGCAGATGGTGAATCCTTCATGAAAATCATGGTTTTCTGTGGTTCGGTCTTCGTCGGACGTATCCCACTCTTGAACGAACTGGCCCGCCAAATTGTTGCTTCGCAAGGAAAGCCAGACAGGCAGATCAAGTATAAACTATACCTTTTCTTATAATAAAGAGTCGATCGGGCTTACTTAGCAATGGGTCTTACTAGTATCTGCAGGTTTATTGCCCGTTGGCAGGAGGAAAAGCCCGAGGATTTCTTCACTAAACAAGTGGGAAGTGCCAGAGGCCAGGTCGTCGAAGTCTTGAAGACGACCGGGAACACGACAGCAGTCGAGCTACTGGGGGATAGTTGCATAAAACATGAACAGGACTACGCCGAGTATGTGGAGTTTGCTCACTCGCAGAAGGAGGGCTGGGCCCCATTCCGGGATCTCGTATTCGATTACCGTAGGCTCGTCACTCCGGAGCTCTGTACGAAGGGCTTGACTGGAATTGATCACGAGGATTTGGCCAAATATCTTGCTATTATGGTTTGTGCGGTCCTCCACTTCTTGAAGCAGTGGGTTAATGAACCTTGCCTCAGGATTTGTTGCTCTTCCGTGATGCCTCTGAGGTGAGCACTTTAGATGAATGGTGGAAAGAAAGGGATGATGAGTTGAAGCCGAGATACCACTACAACGATCTTTGGCCCGTTGAGAAAGATACACATTGGTGGTGGGCAGTTGAGAGGGTGCAACGACAGCTAGTTCGTGCTGAGATGGTCAGTATCAGATCAAAAGGATTTCTTTTTCTTTTTCCATTTTTGAACCGGTTCTAAAAACAGCGCAGATTACACATTGGGTTAGGCTCGAAATCGTTCAACTGGAGACAGCCAAAGAGAGAGCCAAGATGATTGAGATCTTTATAGACACAGCAGAGAGTCTTCTTAGGAAATCTTCTCTTAATAGCGCTCATTGCATTGGCGAGGCCTTAACAACACCTCTCATAGAGTCCTTGGGACGTAGTTGGGACGTGAGTATATGAGGGAAAAAGGCCTCCATTTGAGCAGATGCTAATATCTTTCTCTTAGCTTGTTGGCAAACCCCACCAAGCGCACTTCGAGGTTATCAAGACCTTTATGAGGGATGGGCTTGCCCCCCAAGTTGTTGGAGGGCCTATCATACCTTACTATCGTAAGTTTTCATTAGTACCGTGACATTTAGAGCTTGTATTTACTAAGATTTATCTGTTGGGCTTAGCCGACTTCTTGGAGCTGGTCACTAAACTCTATGACGAGAAAGATCAAGCAAATCGTCTTTCACCCGTGTCCACAGACTTGGTTCATAAGGATGTTTCACCAAACGATTTCGGGTCATTTGGTGAGAGCGGGGCACCAGATCTCGTGACCGTCCCCAACTACACTCGTATCTTGCATAAATCGATCGATTTAACAAAGTACAAGATCCTACTTACTACAATCCAAGAACACCAAGAACGTGCGAACAAGGACTACAACTTCTGTGGAATGATCACCAGGACTTGCTACGGGTTGAGATTCCATCTCTCAGGGCCAACCAACTACCGTTCCTTGAGCCGTCTTGAAAATCAGGTTACTATGGATAGTCACAAGGGAAGATTGAATGATCTATCTAAGTTGGTTGAGACTAGGATGCTCGATGCTTGGGCACTTCTTGCAATCACTGACATTTCCCCAAGACTCTTGACTCCTGAGAATAAGCGTGACATTCTCTTGCAAGGTTTATTCAAACTTACAGGAGAATAGCGTATCTCGATTCTTTGTAAAAAGGCTGGTGAGGTATCTTCTTTTTTCCTTACTGACCTCGGAAGACCGATTTTGATTTCGGACAACTGGCTAGCCTCGTAGGCCAAAACTACCAAGATAACTTAGATACCATCCGCTCTTTGGTTAGAATACAGTCAAAATAAATGATTGCTTTGGTGGTACTCTTGTCCTCATGGGTTTTTGTTCAATGTGCCGTCTGCCGGCGAGTGGGTGAGGGTCCGTTAACGGGTTGCTCACCGCTGGGATTACAGTATGGTGTGCCTATATGATACTTTAGGGCACTTGAAATCATCCAAAAACTAACATAATGTTAAATCCCGAAAATCTCGAACCACATCGTTAGTAAGATGTGGCTTGATAGAAGTGCTTAGGTGACACTCTTCTCTAGTTCAATCTTTTCTGATTTTTAGTGGGAGCAATATTTATGGAGATGGTGGGATTTCGGATTACCCGTGCACTCGCGCGCCTTGGCCAAGAAGGCCTCTACCAGGTGATATTTTGACCAGCAAATACGGCTCACGGAAGTCTCCATATTATAAAAGACTCGCGGATATGGTCATTTTTGAGGTTATTTTACGTGAGGCAAGGTTAGGAATCTAGGCCTACACAAGAGTTTTGCAAATATTTGGCGCAAAGCAACGAAGCAAAGCACCCGTTTTTTATCAATATTACTGTCACGGTGTCCGAATTAAGAATCACCCTAAGTAGCCAAACCCCACTTTTGTGTACATATTCTGCAGCAAAATGAATTGCTCACGAGTGCTGGTTTCGGATTCCCGGCACGGTACTCGACAATTCATAAAAGTACTAGTATCTTGTCATGCCGCCGTCAAAATCAAAGGTCCTAATACTAGATCCCATGCTACTAGAGAGAAGCAGGGAAACAAATATGCAGGCTTTAGCATAGTAATTATATTGTGATTGCAATCGTAATCACTATTGTGGTTATCATGATGGTTGAATTTTGTGAGAGATCGTGGTGTCTCAGGAATTATTCTTGCCGCGAGTAGTCATATGAAGTGAAATTAAAGTTTCTTGGCAAATTAAGCACGTGTGGTCAAAACAACCTGGTCCTCGTCAACCTGAGTGCCCCAGCGCCAGCTGGTAGTTTCCCCACGTACTTCCTCTCCGGATCCAAGCAATACCTTACGATGCCCAGAGAAATCATCAGCATTCAGGCAGGCCAGTGCGGGAATGCCGTAGGGTCCTCCTTTTGGCAAACACTCTGTAAGTATCCTGCTATCAAACCTCCGTCATGTCTGACAGACAACAGGCCAAGAGCACGGAATCTCCCCTGACGGTAACCTCGAGGCTGTCGAAGAAGGAACCGATCGAAAGGACGTTTGTTCGCCAATTGTCCTGATGGATGGCGGGTCTGGGCTGATGACTACTAGGTTTTCTTTTACCAATCTGACGATACGCGATACATTCCCCGCGCAATCTTACTGGATCTCGAACCTAGAGTATGTGCTTAGCTCACGAAAATTAAAGCTGTGATACAAAGGGCTAAAGCTGATGGGGACCTAGGTCATCCATGGAATCCAAACGGGCCCATACAAAAACATTTACAACCCGGAAAACTTTCATGTTCCGAAACATGGTAGTGGCGCAGGGAACAATTGGGCAGCAGGTTTCTCCGCTGGCGAGACGGTCTACGAGGAAGTTATGGAGATGATTGAACGTGAGGCGGATGGTAGTGATTCTCTGGAGGTATGCGAGGTCCTGGCCTAACTCCCAGGAGTCTCAGACCGATAATGGGAAAATATAGGGATTCATGCTTTTACATTCTATCGCCGGAGGTACAGGGTCGGGTCTTGGATCGTTCCTGCTCGAGAGGCTCAACGATAGGTTTCCGAAGAAGATTATACAAACCTATTCGGTGTTCCCGGATACGCAGAGCGTGGGCGACGTCGTCGTTCAGCCGTACAACAGTATTCTTGCCATGCGGCGGCTTACTGAGAATGCCGACTCCGTCGTATGTTTCGCCAACAATATCCATGTTTGTCTAGTCGTATTAACTTTATTCTTAGGTCGTCTTAGATAATGGTGCCCTGACGCGTATTGCTGCGGACAGATTACATGTTCAGCAGCCTTCCTTTGCGCAGACGAATCAATTGGTATGTGCTTCTATGGGTTTTGAGATATATTCGCTGACTGCGTGGAGGTGTCTACTGTGATGTCAGCCAGCACAACTACCCTCAGATATCCGGGATATATGCACAACGATCTTGTCGGAATCATTGCTTCATTGATCCCAACACCCCGGTGCCATTTCTTGATGACTTCCTATACCCCCTTTACAAGTGATATCGTAGACCAGGCGAAAACTGTCCGGAAAACCACGGTTCTTGATGTTATGCGCCGGCTCCTACAGCCTAAAAACCGCATGGTTATGACAAACACCACCAAGAACAGTTGCTATATTTCCATTCTGAATATTATCCAGGGAGAAGCCGACCCGACAGATGTAAGTTCCACTACGGTAGTTCGCTAGTAACCCTAGAGATCTGACCCGTGTATGGCGTAGGTACATAAATCTCTTCTCAGAATTCGTGAGCGTCGGCTCGCAACCTTTATTCCATGGGGCCCTGCAAGTATCCAAGTCGCTCTAACTAAGAAGTCACCTCACATGCCAATGTCCCATCGTGTTAGTGGGCTTATGCTTGCAAATCACACAAGTATTGCAACTGTGAGTAGAGGGCTTTCTCCTTAGCTCTGAACCCCAGTTGATGGTTAACCCTTTTGCCTGTAGCTGTTTAAACGAATCTTGGGCCAATACGACCGCCTCCGAAAGCGAAATGCGTTCTTGGAACAGTACAAAAAGGAACCTATATTTGCCAATGACCTTGGGGAGTTTGACGAGGCAAGGTGAGTTCAAGCATGCCCATATACAACATGGTTTAGCCTTCCAATAACAAATTAGGGCGACGGTGGCGGATCTAATAGCCGAGTACGAGGCAGCGGAGAGTGCAGATTATCTCAACCCCCCACCAGAGAAAGGCGGAGAGCAATCGTAGGAGTGAGAGAATGCTGCACCATTACAGGGCTTACGGATGATCCCTTTCTTATTACCTGTTATAACTTGGATTTAATAAGAAATCTCGAGCTAGCCTCCCACGCTTTATCTGTTGGTTGCTAGATTGCTAGAAACGGGATCCCGTGTCTTCCAAAGACCGAGTGTTGGTTCTTACAGTGCTTTTTTGTGAATGTGATTCTGTTATTATTGACTAGCGGAACTCTAGCATGACTGCTTGGGGCCTTGGTGATTTTATATGGGGCTTACAATCAGAGGTTCCTTTGTCGGTGCATTGGGCTAAGAGATGACATGCCGATGGGGGCGAGCGATTAAACGAGGTATTTATCGCAGTTCTCTATCTATGGCTGCTGCCTAGGCGTTCTTTTGTCATTGGTAATTGGGTTCCCCCAAGTTTTTATGTGGCCAACACTGGATGTTATCGTGACTTTAAAGCTCTGGACGATCTGAGCGGGGCTGAAAACAGGATTCCTCCAGTCTTAAGGCATCGGATCATCTTTCAACCCGACCCAGCGAAGATCCCTGCATCTTCTGTTGGTTTTGGGGCTCTAGGATCTTTTGAACAGAGCTTTATCCTACTTGTATGGTGATTTCTCTTTTTTGGTTGGCCGATGGCTATGTTTGTCTAGGGCACAGGCAGGGGATATTGCTTTTTTTCATTTTTTCAACCTCGTTTAGATTGTTAGGACCTTTTAAAGTTGCGATATCCTGTCGGAGGAGAAAAGAAGGTTTGACTCAACCTGCGGGCTCGTCTGAATAGAGGGTATCGGTAGGATCTCCACTAGGTGTCATTTCCGAGACTGATTATATTTCGGGAAAATATCTTGGATGCCAAGAGAGGCTATTATACGAGTACTTTTGTAGAAATCCTGAGCCGCACTTTATTTTGACTACTTGACGTACCCACGGCGAAACTGGACCAGTGGCGAACAGGGGTATTTTCGTGGGCAAAAAGTGAATCATCGAGGTTAGGGTTATGAAAAATTACTGGTAATTAATCCCTGTTCGCCACCAGTGCAGTTTCGCCGTGGGTACGGTGGAGACTGTACCAGTACCCGCTCGAATAATATTTTTCAACCTTGAGGGCCGGTGCGCGCTAGTCATTCAAGCGCTAGTTATGCAGTCATTGTAGAGTGCTCGAGTAGCTGAGACGGACATATTGTAATTTGTATGGCCATGGCGACTCGAAACTTATGACTTTTCGAATAAAAAACATGAGTGCCAAATGACTCTAATCACTGGGCTCCCCCGCAGCACCTGCACGTCGGGAAGCCCGGGATTTCAGCCTCGGATCCGCATTTTGCCGATGAAAAGGAAAAAAATAATAGTTGCAAATGACTCCGTTGCTTTTTAACACCTAACCTCTCCTACCGTACCGGTATGCTCTTCACTCATCTGCTCGACTCGATGAATAGCACGAGAGAGCGATTCAGCTTCCATCAGCAGGCTGCTGTAGGATTGGATGCTTTAGTGAGCTGTATACTGCGATGGCTTATTGCAATTGTGACAGCTTGCTCAAGAAATGGAGAAATGACTGTGAATTCCGTTGATTGAGCCTCCGTAAATAGCAACTGATGTTCGCCATGGTGCTGCTTGTGTCAAATAACAAAAGTGTTCTCAATGTCTTACAGTAAGCTGTTTTCTTGCCCTAGGATCTCGTTGGGCATTCTCGTACAACGCTGGTTATCCGTGCGCAAAAAGGTTGGGTTGATCAGATGAGATCTCTTGCAGAGCTAACTACCGGTACCGGTACCCGTAATTCTCTGACGTTCGAGAACCAACTGCTGTTGCGTATGGGGCAAAAATCGGGCCGGAGCCTCAAGATTTTGGTGTATGCAATAACAGTCGTGTTCGCGAACGTCAGGGAATTACGAGTAACACCTAGCCTTGGGAAGGTTCCGCTAAGCTACCAGTCTGAGATGCTCGAGTATGCATATATATTTCCTCCATTATACAGCCCTGTCAAGGCAGAGACTGCCTGGGTGCTGTCAATTCGGTGGGCACAGTGTAGGGTCAGTTTAACCGTTTCAAGCGGATGCAAGGCTACGGTATGCAAATTATGGTAACTTTTCCGAATAAAACGGTCAATTCTGCGCTGGGGCAGGCCATATTACCTAATGGGCACGTATGTACCTTGATGGATATCTGGTGGAAAGCTTTAAAAACGTGGGAGGATTGCGCCAACACGGGGAGATGGAGGGAGGACCCTTAATTTAACTAGCTTTTTTTTTCCTTTTTCCTTTTTCCCCCTAATCTAATCATTCTCAATTCCCCATCTGTCATATCGAGGTTTTCTACGGGATTGATGAACGGACAACTCGGGGCGAATTGCAATCCATCATGTCGGGCATAGTATGGTGGTATCGTAGTAGTGCCGAGGGGGAGATACTCGTAGGTGCCGTTCCTGCCTGCATGGCACTGAAAACCACGCCTCGACAGAGTGTCATCACTGCCCTCCCCGAGGATAAATAATACGGAAACGTCTTGTCCTATCAATGGGGAAATTTGCTTAAGCAGGCTGAGTGCTGCATTGTGACGGGAGCTTTTCAAATACTGTACGGTTGACCGCGTACCGGCGCACAACCCTCTAGAGCCCTAGGTGCTCGCTTTCTATCAGTATATCTTCAGCTGGTATCCCTAGTCCATTCTCCCAGGCCTAAAGATAACAACCAGGAGTTCCCTTCATTTCCTGTATTCTCAAACGACACCTTCATAACAACCTCTCACTTGCTCTCCTGATAATCTGGCAACCTTCTTGCCATCCACCGGAACCGATGGATCCCTTCTTTTCCACCCAGACCCGCCCCTCGCTTTCCAGGCAGCATCATTTTGCTTCTCCGACTTCTATCAACTTTAATACCTGGTGCGGCTGAATCTGATGATACCTTCTTTTGACTAAATCGCTAACAACCAATGTGCCTGTTGAAGGGGTCTCGGAAGTGCCACTCGACTGGGTATCTATGGAGTTACTATCGTTCTGGCTGTTTCCTTTTTACTGCTGCGAAGATTCCTAAGTGGCGACCCGTTTTTCCCGCCTGCTAATCAGAGATCATACAATATCGTCAACCGAAGATTATTCCTGGAACTTTATGATGCGGACGAACTACCAAAGGCTCCCATTGAAGAATTGAGAGGTGAGGCTCAAAAGATGCCTATGGTTCATCATTTTTTTTCCGGGGGTTGGAGCCAACACAATATATAGGTACCCGTCTTAGGTTGGCATGGGTCCAAGCTTTATGCTTTGGCGGCCTCGTGTCCGTCAACGCAGCTTTGGTAATCCTGCGGCATCTACGAGGCCAGATGATAATCGATGAGGGTAGGTCCATGATTTGCCGTGTGTCGCTTTGGGGTTATGTACTCACATGTGTGAGATTTTAGTCGCTGAACTTGTTTACTGGACGTCCCTGTCTGCCCTCTTTCTGTACCGGTTCTACCCTAACCCCTATAGGCCGACATTACACGCCCTGACATCCGTGGGGATTCTTGTACCATTGTTGCTAATCGTGGAACGTGATATATTGCCTAAATTGCTTTTACATCCATCACGTGAGAGGCTTTTTGATGTTCGCACTGGATGGGCATTGTATACTAGACTTGGGTTGACACTGGCTATCGGCATCTTGTCTTTGGCTACACCCCGAGTATGGTATCCGGTAGACCCTTCCGCAGGCGGTGAACCCACTCCCGAACAGGTATGAATATTGAACAATGGATGTTGTGGTAAGCTCTAATAGGAAGTGATAGATTGCGTCGCCTTTCAGTTATGCTATCAGTTACTATTGGATAGAGAGCATCATACGCATTGCCTATCGCAGGGACGTTGAAGTAGAAGACTTGTTACCGGTTCCCGACCATGATCGTGGGAAATTGTGGAGCAGAATGATTGCCAATCACCAACGGTCTACTACTTTCCGGACTTTGTTGTCACTCATGAAATATGAGTTATCGCTCATGACCCTCTTTAGTTTCCTTATAGGTGCTGCGCAGGTGTGGTGGTTTCACTCCCAGGAAATAAAAATAGTTTACTAAGGGTGCATCTTTAGTTTATCTGGCCTCTTTCCATGAAATACCTTTTGGCATATATTGAGGGGTCGTCCCAGCCTATTGTCACCCCTTGGGCTTTTGTCGTGGGGATGTTCTTTGGACCCCTCATTCTCAGCGTAGCATGTGAAGCTTACGTCTTTCAGTCCAACCGGTATGAGCACGATTCCCTATTGAGTTGATGGACAATTCACTGAAAAACCCTAGTGTGGGTGTTCGTGTTAAGGCAGCCCTCACTCAATCGCTACTTGATAAGACCCTCAAAATTAGATTTACCGCCGATTCCGTTAGCAAAGAAGAAAAGCGAGGTGTTACTAAGAAAGGCAAGGGAAAGAAAGACAAAGATGAATCCGAGGAAGACCATGAGAAATCGAGGGTTGGGAGGATCAACAACCTTATGAGTTCTGATCTAGCTCAGCTATCCTCTGCTCGGTCTGTTTCCGCATGTTCTGATTTGGAGGAAGTCATTGCTGATATATTTTATAGTGACTTCTTCCTTCTCTTCGGATCTGTGCCAATTGAGATAATACTCTCGGTGGTTTTTCTCTATGGGATGCTAGGATGGTCTAGTCTGGTCGGCGTGGCTATGATGATCGTTACATTGATCATACCCGGCATACTTGGGAAACTACTAGTTAAGATCGATAGAAGAGCTCGGTTGGCTAGCGATGCTAGGATAGAAGTGATGACTGAGACACTCAACTCTGTTCGGATTATTAAATTCTTTGGTATGGAGAAAGTTTTCCTATCGCGAATCCGCGAGAAGAGAGAGAATGAGTTATGGCTTGCTTTCCTCTCAATGGTTTATAGTTCGGGATTTTACACCGTCTCGAACTTACTGCCAATTATAAATATGGTATGTATTAGCTATTGGTCAATGGATTTTGGGGCATGTTTTGACCGGGTCAGGTCGTTACATTTGGAATTTATACGGAGGTCATGAAACAGCCGTTGACCCCTAGTATTGCGTTTACCTCAATAAGGTTTGGCTCCTTTAAAGCTTAGCGTAGCATATGCCAGGAAGGTACTTTCTAATTGAGTAAAATTCTAGCTTGTTTGAGATCCTCATCAGTCAGTTCGGTATGTCAACCTCAGGCTTTAATTCGAGGGAGCTTTACTAATGGTCACTAGAATGGGTGTCCTATGTCACTCATTCCATAATATCAGCCTTTGTTTCCTTCGACCGCCTCGACAAATTCTTGATCGAAGAAGAAGAGCTCGAGAGGGCAGAGCAAATTGAAGATACCACAAAAAGAGAAATTGGGCCGTATCTCAAGAATGCAACACTTTCCTGGTCCATGCCGGGATCAGGAACGGATGATGGCTTTAGACTCGCCGATATTGATGTTGAGTGCGTGTATGGCGGGTTAACCGTCATTGCGGGTCCTGTAGGCTCCGGAAAGAGTTCATTCCTCCTCGGGCTTTTGGAGGAGATGCGGCTTTTGAACGGCGAAAGGTTTTTGCCTCGTGGTGATGGAGTTGCTTACGTTGCTCAGACAGCTTGGCTACAGTCGTTAACCATCAAGGATAATATATTGTTCGGTAGTCCATATGAAGAGAAGAGGTACAATGCTGTTCTCGGGGCATGTGGCCTATCAGAGGACATAAGGAGGCTTGACGCGGGTGACCTTACACAGGTATTAATTGAACTATTCGCCTAAGCATTGACCCATAGCTAACATTCTAATCTAGGTCGGCGAGCAAGGAGGTAAGGAACTTGATGGATATAGGCTGGTAGAAGGATAGTGCTGATCTTTCTAGTTACCCTATCTGGAGGTCAAAAGGCACGATTGGCACTGGCAAGGGTATGTTTGCTCAATTGCTTATGGTCCCAAGGGTTGTGTTAATGTGCCTAGGCTGTTTATTCGCCTGCGCAAACCGTTCTCCTTGACGATGTACTTTCGGCACTAGACGCTGGCACCGGCAAATTGGTTTTTGAAAGGTGTATCAAGGGTGAATTATTAGCTGGTAGGACTGTAGTCCTAGTCACACATCAGTATGTGCCAAACGGACACCACTACAGAGCCTTGAGCTAACAAGTCCCCTAGTGTATCACTTGTTTCACCAGCCGCCAAGAAAATTATTGTGCTGGCTAATGGTCGAGTGGTTTCGGACAGTAGTCCAGAAGCGCTTTCTGATGATGCAATTGAACTCTTGAGAGAAACTGAAGAAGTTGATGTGATGGCAAGCGATGTGGTGCCAGGCGAGCAACCGATAGAAGCGATAGTACCAGAAGTGAAGCCGAAGGATTCTGGAAAGCTTATTGCTGAAGAGGCTCGCAACAAGGGAAGAGTGCCAAAAAAGCTGGTGCTTGAATACCTCACGTATTTTGGGCCATTGATGATCATAGCTGCCTTAGTTCTCATCAGCGTGTTGCGTAAGGTATCCGAGTGAGTGTCCCTCAGGCATTCTTCATCGCAGTTCAACTAACAATATGAAGCTTAGTTGAGACGTTCTACATTGGCCTCTGGTCTGGTAGGTTGCCCCCATGCGTAAATCCCCACCAGGCCAAGTGAGCTGACTACTTCTCTAGATCAATACTCCAAACCGGGCCCAGTCGATGTTGAGTGGTGGCTGGTAAGAACCTGAACTCTTTTCAAATCTTTTCCTTAACACTAATATGTTTTAGTCGGTGTATGCAGGTAAAGACGACATGATCCGATAAGCTATATCAGCGCAAACACGCTGACCGAGACTAATAGCTTTGTTGGTTGGGACATCAATTTTCAAATCTTTGGCCCATTCTATTTGGTATTTATTCGCCTGGGTAGGGGCAAGGAGAATTCATGAGAAACTGGTATCCGCAGTATTGTACTCTCCAATAAGGTTTTTCGACACCACTCCTGTTGGGAGAATAATCAATCGCTTCTCAAATGACATCGCGTAAGTTCTCGGTTCCTTCTCCAGCGGTCTCAGCTGACAGTAGCAGCGTTCTCGATGGTGGCTTGGGTTCATACGTAAATATGGTGTTTGATCTGCTGCTCGACATACTATTCAGAGCGGGGGTTATGATTGGACTGTTGCCAGCCTTTTTATATCCTACGATCTTGGTTTCCTTAATCGGGGTCACATGTGGCGAACTGTAAGTTTTCCACTAGCCCTAGGTTATCATATTTCTGACAGAATTCAGTTATGTTCGTGCCCAAATAGGTGTCAAAAGGATTGTCTCTGTCAAAGAGTCCCCTTTGATTTCGCACTTTGGCGACACGATATCTGGTATTGTCACGATTCGGGCTTTCTCTTGTCAGGAGCGCTTTCGCGAGGAAAGCATCAAGAAGATTGATGATTTCACGCAACCGTAATCTCATTTCCTTCAAGGTCCTTAAGCCCATATACTAACGAATCTAGAAACGAGGCCAACTATAATTTGAGTCAATGGTTTGGAATTCGTGCCAGTGCCTGTACTTCAATCATTGGTGCTGCTGCTGGAATCATAGCTCTTACGACAAAGGGCTCTTCCCCTGGTATGATTGGGTTTAGCATGACAAATGCCTTGGCTTTTAGTTCCTCTATCCTTTCCACTGTAAGGTGTTTCAATTTACTTGAGGTAGAACTTAATTCCTTCGAACGTGTCAAGGAGTATATCGAAATGAAGCAGGAGCCTTCATCAAGGCCTGAAGCTGAACCTCCCGCTGCGTGGCCCACTCAGGGTGACCTCAAGGTCACCGAGCTATCGGTAAAGTACTCTGAAGACGGTCCGGAAGTCTTGAACAAGATCAGCTTCGAGATCAAGCCGGGTGAAAGAGTTGGTGTCGTTGGAAGGACCGGGGCTGGAAAGAGCAGTTTGGCTCTTAGTCTTTTACGTTTCACTGAGATATCCAACGGCAGCATAGTCATCAATGGACTGGATGTTCAGAAAATCAATCTCGAGGCTCTGCGACAGCGTATTACGATTATTCCACAGGATCCTGTCCTATTCTCCGGTACCGTTCGGACTAACCTTGATCCTTTTGATGGTCTGGATGATACAGAGCTTCAGGCCGCCCTTGACGGAAGTGGATTGGCGGGTGACAGAGTGGATGGGGTCGATAGCGGCATCGCATCCACTGCCACTTCTTCAGGGACTGCGACCCCGGCAGAGGCCGAACCTAGTGCAGCTCTGAATAACAAGCGAATTAGGCTTGACACTCAGATTACATCCGGTGGTGGAAACTTATCTCAGGGGCAGAGACAACTGCTAGCATTTGCTAGAGCCCTCATTCGGAGGTCAAAGCTGATAATATTTGATGAGGTAAGCAGTCACCATGCCTACGAGCCGTTTCACCTAGCATCTCGTGCGAACTACTATACTAAGGGTTAGAGTAGGCAACGAGCTCGACCGATTTGAAAACGTAAGACTTTTAATTGGAACGTGTGTATCTTATCTTGGCTAACAAGTTTGAAAAGAGACGAACGGATTCAAGAAACCATACGCACAAGTTTCCCCGATTCGACCTTAATAACAATCGCCCATAGGCTACGTAGGTTTCCCACATTGAGCCATAATATTTGAGGCTTTTTTCCCTGTTATGCTAACTTTCGTCATGAGCAGGTACTGTGATGTCCTTCGACCGGATAATCGTATTGGACAATCTCGGAAATGGCGGGGAAATAGTGGAGTAAGTCCCTTTGAGCTTTATAATTGCGAGAGTCTGCTTACCAATTAACTTGTGAAGATTTGATACCCCATTCAACCTGCTGCAGAACTCTGAGGGCATGCTCTACAACCTAGCGCGCAAGAGCGGGGAGTTCGAAGAGTTACTGAAGTTAGCGAAAGGGCGGGTTTAAGGTCAAATAATTTGCTAGAGGCTCTGCTTGTATGGGTTTCTCTCTCCCTTGTATAGGCAATTAGCGTTTGTCTTGTTTGCTAGATACAAGTACAGTACCTGGGGGGGGGGATGTCCGTATAAAACAGCAAAATAACCCTGTCTTGTGCGGAAATATCTCCCCTGGTACTTGTGCCTTTTTTACGTTATATGTTTTAAGGTTAGATGCTCGCGGCTAGAATACCAATGGTAGCTATTTTATCCTGTGGTTTTACTGTGATAGCAAGGATGTGGTTATCGCTGGCCGACCATCGTCATACCTCCCTCGGAATCGTGTGAGGGCCTGGGGCAGCCGAAGCAGTCCCACCCCAACCCCTCTGCCAACTTGCCCCTCCCCCCACCTCAAGGCAACAAAGAAGCCTCATTCACCTGAGATCCCCACTTCGCTCTCACCACCATACCATCGTCACTGAATATTAAATTTAGATTGCCTCACGCAATTCCATAGCACCGCTCTGTGCAATAGTAATCATGTCATCCACTGAAGGCAAGGTAAGTAATCAAAGCTTTCCTCCAAAATAAAAAGGACAAGAGAGTTTGAATTCCAACAATTAGACTCGTCTAATCAATTATAGGCCATTACCTGCAAAGCTGCTGTCGCGTGGGAGCCTGGAAAGCCGCTTTCTATCGAGGAAATTGAGGTCGCGCCTCCCAGGGCGCATGAGGTCAGAATCAGAATCCACTACACCGGGGTTTGTCACACCGGTAACGACCCACTTCGCCGGATATTACACGCTTTCAACAAGACTGAGACAATGTATTGTAGATGCATACACGCTCTCCGGCAAAGATCCTGAGGGCGCCTTCCCAATTGTCCTCGGACACGAAGGTGCCGGAATTGTCGAGTCGATTGGCGAGGGCGTCACCAGCGTGAGGCCGGGGGATCACGTTGTCGCGCTGTATACCCCCGAATGCCGTGAATGCAAGTTCTGCAAATCTGGAAAGGTGGTTCTTGGTTCACATCCCTCTCCCTCAACAAGATATTTGATTTAATAAGTGGGCGTGCAGACCAACTTGTGCGGCAAAATCCGCGCCACGCAAGGGAAGGGTGTCATGCCTGACGGGACATCTCGATTCGGGGCCAAGGGCAAAGACCTCCTACATTTCATGGGCACATCCACATTCAGTCAGTATACCGTGGTCGCGGATATCTCGGTCGTTGCCATCACCTACGATGTCTCCATGGAAAAGACTTGCCTCTTAGGCTGTGGCATCACAACTGGATACGGAGCTGCAGTTGTTACTGCAGGTGTCGAGAAGGGCTCCACTGTAGCTGTTTTTGGTGCAGGTTGTGTTGGTCTCTCGGTAATCCAGGGCGCTGTGAAGTGCGGCGCCAGCCAGATCATTGTCGTGGACGTCAATGACAAAAAGGAAGAATGGAGTAAGAAGTTTGGTGCAACTCACTTCGTCAACCCATCCAAAATTGGCAACCAGGCCATCCAGGAGAAGCTTATTGAGATGACTGACGGTGGCCTGGACTACACATTTGATTGTACCGGAAACGTTCAAGTAATGAGGGCGGCCCTGGAAGCGTGCCACAAGGGTTGGGGCCAGTCAATCGTGATCGGCGTAGCGGCTGCTGGCCAGGAAATTTCTACAAGGCGTTGGTCTCTCTCCCAGAGTCTCGGTGATGCAACTGCCTAAGACCTTGCTGTTGGTTCTACTTTTGCTGACCATGCATACCGGTACTCTTGTTACTCAAAACAGCATTTCAACTGGTCACTGGGCGTGTCTGGAAGGGCTGCGCTTTCGGAGGTATTAAGGGTCGTACCCAGCTTCCTGACTTGGTTAGGGACTACATGGAAGGAAAACTTAAAGTGGATGAGTGTAAGCAAGCAAACCCCAACCGTATTGCAGATTTCCGAAAGGTTGCGAAATGGAGCCCAAAACTCTCTGAGTTTCTCTCTTTTTTTCTTCCAGTCCCCAATCACACCGCAGCATTCACAGGTTACCGTACCTAAAGCTTCGCTTTGAAGAATCAGATACACTGAATTCTCAGCGACTTTCCAAGCGCTAATAGGGAGCCCTGGGAGGGATGAAATGAAAGAGAATTCGCGGCCTTCAGGAAATCTACAATATCACAAGTGCATTTCTTAGGCAATAAGAGTTGGGGAATCGGAGTTGGGTGAATTTTGGGATCCCGGGAGCTGACTGACCCCTTTTATGACAACACCTTGCAGTCATCACCCACCGTGAACCTCTCGATCAAATCAACAACGCATTCGACCAGATGAAGGCGGGTGACTGTATCAGGTGAGAGCCCTTGTTATTTGCTATTGGTTCTTATGCAATGCTAATCTTAGACCGTATTCTAGATGTGTCGTCAACATGCAATAAAAAAAGAAGGCTCAATTCGAGATCTTGGATGGGCTTGCTTGATATTTACCAGTCTGTCTCTCTTCCTCTCCCTCCCCATCTCCTTCCCTTCAGGAGATGGCGGATGCTATCATATCATAATGCGGGATTTCCTTTTAGTTTTACGCCTAGGGGCCTGACTATTATCACCAAAGAACCTCGATATTATCTCTCCCTTCCCTTTCCCCCTTCTGTCTTCCCTATGCTTGCGCTAGTACCAGTTTGTGCTTTTACAGTATAATATAATCTTCCGCGAGGGACTTTAAGCTTTTTCTTTTCCTCTTATTGCCCTTCTGTCTCTTACGATGTATGATGCTGGTACCCGCAATGTCGAGGCGTTTTTAAAAAGGCCTCCCATCGCATACTACTAAAATCTGGGCTGAATGCAATAGCAATTCTTTTTGAGAATGCTTTGACACTACCAGCACTTGAGCACTTACTGTACGACAAGCAAGAGACAAAATACATGTGAAACGGAAAAAAACAAAACAAGGTCCCAACCCATTCTGTGGAGGCGCAGTTCGTACCCGTCACGATACGGTCTATGATCCGGTATTTGAGTGCTTGAACCAGATAAAAAAAGAAATAATAACTGCGAGTATTCAAGATTTTGAACCGCACGCCGGAAATCCGATTGTCACTGTGCATAGCATGCGAAAGTGGCCCGGGTGATGGCCATCCGGCCACCAGTAGTTTGCAAGTATTTCATGCAAGTGGTATGCCACGATGGACAGGAAATTTCGTCTCATCGGATCGGAAACCTGCACGATCCAACGATCAGCCCCAGGGGAGAGACACAGTTCTCAGACAGGGAATACTTTGGGGTTGGGAACAGTATCATACTTGTACAGTACACAATACACAACGTCCCCAAAGGTCTCCGAGGTGGGAAATAAATAAGTGGCTCACCTATGGCTTCACAGTGCTAAACCTTAAGGGCACCACAATAACTTTAGCCGCAGATACTTGCAGTAATTCACGTTTTGGCGACTTTAGAAAATGTCGAGTGCAGTGCCCATCGACCCAGACAGCGAATGGAAGGGAAAAGGAAAGATTGAATTCGTCCAATAGCTTAGCGTAAAATCTCTTGAGATCCGCTATCTCCGGGCTTAGAGTTCCATAGCATTGGGAATGGCCAGGGCTTTCCTGTCACGGTACTGTATAAGGTCAGCCCTCAAGGTGTGTTGGATCTTAACTAGTATGATATTCGAAATTCTCTTGACTTGTCAACCCAAACCTATCCTGGGCCGACGGAGACAGTGGATCTCAAGAAGTTCCACAGTACCGCACTTTCGTTCGCCTACCTCCTCATGCGAGCCATTGATTGGCATAGTGCTGTAAAAGACTGCACCGTGCCCACCAAGCACAGCATACGGCATCATATCACAACGCTGAGAATCACGCCGCTGACCCACTGATGGGCCACCACCACCACCACCACAATGCAATGAATAAATAAATAAATAAGGTAGGAGGGAGCTCTAGCTACCCCCAATGGCGCCGCTTAAATCGAGGTTGTTATAGCAAACTGGGGGGGTACGATGTCGCAGCTGAGAGATAAAGCAATTCTCGGGCATTCTGCTGCATACCGCGCTCGAAGCCTATTGAATGAGTGTGTGTGTGTGTGCACAACCTATCGTAGATACAAAGCCAAAGACAGTGATTGCAGTTTATCCCGTGCATGGAGCAGTAAGCACATCAGCAAGGGCCCGCCTCCCCCAGTACGGGCGTCGTATCATACATGGACTCACCATGCGGGTGAATTAAGCTTATCAAGGGGGGAGATGCTGTGGCTTTCGTTATGTTGTGTTCCCAATTGATCGATATAATGTTATCACATAATAACTTTGCTTGGTTTACCGAGCGAGAGGTTCTGGTGTACCATGGTATTATGGGGTCTGCCTGTAACTAGTGGATTTTTGGAGCGGCTAGGATGAGGGTGATGATAGAGAGCAACTGGAGGGGCAACCGGGATCTTTTCTGCCTTCCTCTGTGGGAGCGTGGGGTCATACGACACGTTGTCAACAGGATGGATGGGTGGAATAGGTTGTTATTATGAGGTGAGAGAAGTATCATGGCGATCGGGTTTGTTCGGTAAACCAAATGGTGGCAGCCCAGAGCTTATTTACGGTAGTACCGTACCCGGGTAGCTATAATAACTACTATAGTCATCGTGAACTTGTTACGAATTAGCAAAAATAGGGAATCTCGCATCAAGCCCGACGACCACAACCCCTCCGAAGCTTCCTCCCCCTCCCCACACATCACATCAACATCGGACCTAAAGCCCCTCTTGGATAGGTGGCTCTTTTTTCCTCCTCCTCCTTGCCCATTCTCGGTCTCGCTTTGCATGAGAGGGCGTGTGGTAATTGTAGCATAATAGTTGGAGACCAAAAGTGTTTGATGTGGTTCGAAAGAGGACAAGGCTTTTCTGGTTTTGAAACCAGGGATTGGACAGCCGCCCGAAATGCGTGTGAGGTAGATCACACATACACCGAATCAGAGAGCGCCGCAAACCCTGGGAACGGCTGCTCCCATCCCTCTTTCCCTCATCTGCCTCCTCCTCGCCCATACACTCCCAACGCCTTCTAACGAAAAAGGTTAAAATAATAATAGAAAAAACAAAACTTCCATAGCGTCGTTCTTATTGCGGCCTGTAAACTGAAAGTATCGGTGTCGTATGACACCAGCGTGATAGCACCCGGTAAGTTTAACTGCATGTTAGAGCCGCGCTCTTGCCTCTCTGTCAACATGCTTCACCTGTAATCCTCTTACTTCTCCCGTTTTTTTCAGTTAGTTATAGATTTTCCGCCAGGAGGTCTTTGGTATTCCGTTTGGCGCACTTTAGGCTGCTTAATGAGTCGAGGAGTTTTGTCCTGACCGCCGCTGCCGCTGCGGAAGGTCTTTCGGTATCAAGCTACCGCCTACAGATATCCCTAGCTTACCTGTGTAAAGCACTGTACCGTACCGTACAGTATCAGTCTGACACTCATGACATAGCTTCTGCTCTCCTCAACCACACTCATAGGTACTTGTAGCTGGCTACCCACGTACATACACTTCTACCCCCCTCAACCTCCGCAGGCACTCAATCGGTCGGGCGAGTTCGGGTCCTTACGCACTCACGCAGACTCGCACCGTACGTCCATACCGGTATCTTCCCCGGGGGAGAGGGTGGACAAATACAGCACATATCATACAGGGGAAACGATCATACCCCCTCCAAAACCTCAGACTCCCACCCTAACCTACCCCTCCCTCTTTCTTACCCCCCCTTCCCAATCATTCATTTTTATTTGTCTTTTTTACTTCCCCGAAGTTAAAATCCACTTTTCTACTTTTTGCTTTCCTAAACCCAAACCAAACTCACCCCCGCCCCGCCCCCTCAACTTCTCATTAACCGACTGAGCCAAACTTATATCCTGTTCCTCCGTTCTGGTCTTGGCCCCTGACCCAAGGCCTACTTTTCCCACCTCACCTGGTCTCCATACTTTCATCGTTTCCGCCTTTTTTACTCGGTCGAGTTAAGCTTGTCACTTCTTCGTTGTGCCTGTCCGTGCATCCAACGAAGCAGCCCCCGAGCCAATTCCCAAGAAAGTTGTGATATCAAATTTGTCACTTGCTCCTTCTGGTCCATCTCATGAATAGAATTTGTTTTTCTTTTGCTCTTCTTTTCTTTTTTTTCCTTCTTACTTTTCCCTCCTCAGATCATACACACCTTTAGATCAATTGAACAGAGATCCCGACAGTTTGCTACATAAAGTTCCATGAGAGCGTCCAGGTCGTCTTCCCATATCATTCTGTCGGCTGGTAGCGGGTGCGGTTGTGGTTTAAGTACGCCAGTTATCGTCCGCTTCTTGTTCTTACATCTGCCATCATGGATTATAGAGACCACGAGGAACCGTTGCTGCGTTCCAAGATGAGTCTTGGTTAGTTTTGCCTTACCCTATCTACTCTAGTTCTTGTAATGAGGGTTTGTGGTTGACATTGATTTTTGGTTAGGCATTACGGATGTTGGGCTGGAAGCTTTGAGGTTCCCGCAGGCCATTGCTCATAGAGGGTGGGCACTAGGCTTTTTCATAGAAGTTTCATTATCGGTATGGTTGACTAACGGAGAGAATCGGGGACAGGTTTAAGGTTCAGTTTCCCGAGAACACGTTAATAGCTTTCGAAGGGGCGGTGAAGGCTGGGGCCCATGCTATTGAGACTGGTGGGTCTACTCGTACTTCGACAATTGGACTACGGAAGGCGGGATTGCTAAGATTTGTGGTGGAAATTTAGATCTGCACTTGTCGAAAGATGGTGTGGTCATGATATCTCACGTATGTCTTGACCCGAACCATGCGAGGGGGCGTGCGGGTTTGGGTGGCTAACTTGGTTACCAAAGGATGCAACCCTGAAACGGTGTTTTGGCGTTGAGGGAAAGCTCGTTGACCACGACTATTCATACCTTAAGACTCTGCGGACATTAGAGGCTCCACACGTCCCTATGCCTACATTGAAGGAAGTTCTCGAGTTTATGTGTCAACCAGCGGTTCTGGATATGTGGCTGTTACTAGATATAAAAGTGGACAATGATGCCGAAGATATCATCCGGGAGACCGCTTCCGCAATCCGCTCAGTGAATCCAAGCCGAGAGTTCTGGGCGAACAGGATAGTCCTTGGATGTTGGACACTAAATTTTCTACCAGTATGCGGACTCTCTCTCTCCGGAATTAGCCCAGTTTTGTTAGAATTCAGAAAATGCTGATAGTGTACATCAGCTGTGTGACTATTACTTGCCGGGGTTTCCAATCACTGTACGCTTAAAAACTCTAAACCTCTCTTCCCACAAGGCTTATTTAGGGCATTTCTAACTATTTTTCTCGTGGGGGCTAGCACATTGGGCTTTCAATTCCTCATGCAAGAGAGTTTCTCAAACATCCGGGTGTTTCGTTCAATCTTTTCTATCCAATCCTTTCTGGTAAGAAAGGCGCAAAGTTCATGAAAGACGCCCGAGCGGCAGGAAGGGATATCTACGCGTGGACCGTGAATGACGAGCAAACTATGAGGTATACGATAAAATTTCCACAGCCTTTCCCAAGCTACTTTCGGTAGGAATACAGCTGAGACTTACTTACTGGGGTCGGTTGATCAGATGGACGATTTGTAAAGAAATAGACGGTAATTCTTTTTTCTTTTCTCTACTTTCTCCCTTTAATTGCCGTTTCGGGAGTACAAACTGACAATTAAATAGCGATTTGCACCGACGACCCAGTCAAATTTCTTGAGTAAGTTTTCCCTTTCTCCTTGATGCCTTTAATGTTAGATGATCGAGCTTTACCACTTACAAGATGCTTCTATGCATTTAGCGTCTGTAATGGCTACCCAGAGGGCTGCACTCCAGAGCAAATAGCTCTTCGAAAAGCTTTGCAGATTCTGGTCATGCAGTTTTTTGCTTGGTTCAGATCCATTGGCTTCCGATGCCGTTACAAATCTAAACTAAAAACGAAGAAGAGGATTAGGTGAGCATACATATTAATAGTTGTTTTCCATAAAATAGGAGTATCGTGTTAGTATTTGTATTCTTTTCATTTATATACTTGTATCATTGCATGCACACAGGCTTCCTGTTTTGGGAGGGTATTTTCACAAGTTTTGGGTGTTTTGCTTGTGTTTTTTTTTGTGGATTTCTTTTCTATCATTTGGCACCTCGGGGCGCAGGCTTTGCAACGAGAGGTTGGCACCGGATCGGTATGAGAGTGCCTATGTAACTACCGGCACTCGCACATAGAGGCAGTACAGTAGTATAATACGAGCAGGGAAAGGAGGGGTGGGGGAAATCTAGAGCTATTCAGCTTTATAAAGGGGTTCTAGAAAGAAAGATGTATATAACATGTGATGCGTTGCTTACTCGTAGTTGTAGTCTATGAAGGTTGATGTTACTACTATTAATGATGGAAAGCAAGGGGGGGATTTACTTAAGTGGGGTTTTGCTATGATGCCGTATCTTTTATGATTAGGACTAGGCTAACTGAGCTAGCGTGTGGACCTGGAGGCGAGGTCGTGGATAGGATCCCCCTCATTGCGGGAATCTGACCTTTACCAAAAGATACGGTATATCACACGACGGTAATAGTTAGTAGGGCTTGGAGATTTTCTACTGCGAGCGACCGGGTATGACACGAGTATCACAATCACTAACGCTCTTTTTTCTATACAGACGATTTATTAACTTGGCTTACTAGCCCCCTCAGCCTATCCTAATAGTATACCTATCGGTACTATATCACATACTCACTCGAATTTGCCAAGAATGCCTCCGTGAGCCGATTATTTGATGAAATCTACTATCAGATAAGAAAGAGAGCTAAACTGCAATAGGCTTCACTAGGATGATTACAAACACTAGTTAGTAAAATCCAGGAAACTCGCTCAAACCATACCGCCTCAGGTAAACACTACCGTTATGTCAAGGCATTTTGTCCCTGGCTGCAGGGATTAGAGGCCTGACGGAGATGGCTAGTATCATATTTTCTAAGCTTTTTACAGTAGCCTTACTACGGCCGCCATATCCAACCAAATCTACCCCGCCAAACCAATTCCAACCCCCACCAACCTCAATCACAACCCCAACTTTAACTCCCATCCCAATTCACCAACACCACCACCACCACCACCACCACCACCCAAAAATAATAATTAGAAATGGCGCCAAAGCCCATCATCGCCCCCTCAATCCTCGCCTCCGACTTTGGCAATCTCGCGCACGAGTGTTCCCGAATCATCAAATCGGAGGGCGCAGACTGGCTACACATCGACATAATGGACGGGCACTTTGTCCCGAACATCACCATCGGGGCGCCCGTGGTGACCTGCATCCGCCGCAGCGTGGACAGAAGCGAGGATTGGGAGAAGGGTGTTTTCGACTGCCATATGATGGTTGCTGAGGTATTCTCTATTTCCCCCTCCCCGTAAGCGGAGAAGTGCTAACGGGGATGCGGGGCATAGCCGCAAAAATGGCTTCAGGATTTCAAAGATGCCGGGTGCGATCTTTACTGCTTCCATCACGAAGCGGCGGAGACTTCGAAGGATCCCAAGACCCCGTCCGCGGAATTGATCAAGAATATTCATGCATTGGGGCTGAAGGCAGGTGTTGCGATTAAGCCTGGAACACCGGTTGATGTTTTGTATCCGCTTTTGGAGGGTAGTGGGGAGAAGCCTGATGTTCGTTTTCTTCTCTTCCCCTTTTTCTTAACTTACCTTTCCCCTATTATCCATCTGTCTGTCCTTCTGCGGGCTAACTTGGGTTATATAGATGGTACTGGTGATGACGGTGGAACCGGGCTTCGGAGGACAAAAGTTCCGCCCCGAGTGCATGCCTAAAGTACAGGCTCTCAGGGAGAGGTATCCAGAGTTGGATATTGAGGTTGACGGCGGGTTGGGATTGGGAACTATCGATCAGGCGGCGGAGGCCGGTGCAAATGTGATTGTTGCGGGGACGGCGGTGTTTGGGGCGCAGAGCCCGAAGGAGGTTATTAAGAAGCTTAGGGAGACGGTGCAAAGGAATATGTCCAAGTAAAAAATAAGAATTAAAAAGAGAGGAAGGTGGTTGTGGCTCTTCTCTTTTATTTCTATCCTATTTCTTCCTTTTCTTCCCTCTTTCCCCCACCTCCCTCACTCCCGGGAGGGAACCTCCCCCCGAATGGGGCGCCTCCCCTTATATATAGGCCGAGCCTAGGTGCTAGTTGGTTGGCTTTTACGAGTGGCTTCTAATTTATTGATTGAACTTTTGGGGCGAATTAAGGACTGTACAGTAGAAGGCTGGGCAATATATATAAAATAAAGGATCCGCTATAGGCGTGGAAAGGGGACGCGGCTGAGGTTTAGGTGTTTATCGCTTCCTAACTCTTGCCCATTTGTTCTTCTTCACCATCCCACCTTTACCCATCCTAGCTCTCTGTAACTCCATCTCTCGCTCAGCCTGTTTCAGCTCGGCCTCTCGATGCTTGCGAGCCTCTAACTCCCGTTCCTTCCCTTCCCTCGCCTTCTGCAATTTCCTCTTAGCAAGAGCCTCCTCTTTTCTCCTTGCCTTCTCCGCCTCAATATCCCCAGCGCTCTTCCTCCTCTTTCGCAGCTTCTCCTCAGCAGCCTTCTTTTTAGCCTCAATCTCCTCAACCTGCTCCTTTCTCATCCTGTTAAACCCCCTCTCGACCATCTCCTTCGTAGTCCCAAAATAAACCTCCGGTCGAAACCCCCTCGCCTCTTCCTTCCCATCCACGAAGACCACATGTTTCCCTCCCCCTCCCGCGCCCTCACCCTTATCTTTCAACACCAACCTCTCCTCCAACCTCTCAATCTTCTTCCTCTCCACGGCGCTTTGCAACCGCACGTATCCCGCATCCTGTGTCTTTAACAACTTGACCACGTCATTGCTGAGCGAGCCTTCGTCCTGCCGCGGAGCGACGTGGATTCCGCCATCCCGTGTGCGGGAGTTGGCCATTGCGAAGTAGAATTCATCGGGATTGCGTTGCGTGGCCTTCTGTCGGAGGATCTTGAGTCTAGCCTTTTTGATGTTGAAGTCACGGGCTCGCAGGACGTAGTCCTTTTTCTTCTCGAGGAGGCCGTATTTTTGGCGGGAGGAGGGCTGGGAGCGCTCTTTGTGGTTTCGCCGCTGTGGATGGTTCGTTAGCGTGGCATTGAAGAGGGGAGGAAGAGGGTATTACCTGGACGGCGTTGCGCATGGAAGACATGCTTGGAGTCGTTTTTTATTTGTATCCTGTGCCTTGCGTGTATGATGGTTATGATAGTGGGGCGAATTGAGTGAGTTTGGTGGTAGAGCTCAAGGTTGGCTGGAGGGAAGTACTGCGCAGGTGTGAAAATAGAGCGAAGAGCGAAGAGGGGTTACCCGGAGCGGATAATCTGAGAATCTAATCTTATCAATCTTTTCTGTGTGCAACCTGGCAACTGGTGATAGTCCTGACTAGAGCTCTCTCCAAGCACTGACTACCAAATGCAATAATGTCCACAGCTACCACCGCAATCTCGCAAGACTCCCGAAATAGAGACACCCGGATTGAGGACTACTTAAATGACAAATTTCAAACACTCGGTGATCTAGAAAGCCTCGAGGAGGTCCTGAATGCCGTCCGGACCCAACAATCACAGCTTCGCACACAGGTGGGACGAAACCCCCTCAAAACATCTCTCTCTAACTAACCTACGGGGTTCCGAAAGCTCCAAGCCGCTGAAGCCGGTGCCGAGAAAGCCCGCACCGCCGCCTCCGAGCATTCCCACAACCTCCTGATCCAGGCGCAACTATTCCAACAGAACCAAGACGACATTGACCGCCGTCTGCGGGCAGCCACATCCTCGGACACGGCCCAAAATGCCGCCGCAAAATTCGAGGCGAGCATGGAGAAACTCCGCAGATTGGATGTGGCGAAGGGATACGTTTCTTTGATCCTCCAAGTCCACGAACTATCCGATGAAGCGAGGAAGGGGATACAGAAGGATCCAAAGCTAGCGTTGGTGCCGTACAATAAGCTCCAGAGGTTATCAAAGGAGTTAAGGTCCCGGCACAAAGAGATGGAGGATGCAGCGGTGCATTTGGTGGACTACGTCGAGAAGACAACAGCACTGCTGTGGGATGAGATGAAGAATCGTCTGGCGGAGCAATTCGGAGAGGTCCTGAGCAAGATTGGCTGGCCGACCGTGAACGCGGACGTCGGCAACGTGCCGGGGTTTGCGAAGGTCTTTGAGAAACTCCTTGTCCTACAGGAGCCGGAGATCGAGACTGGACTCGGAGACAAGCCGTTACTGCCCATGGAGCTGCTGGTGAGACCGCTGGAGTTGAAGTTCAGGTATCATTTTGAGGGAGACCGCCAGACGAATAGGATTGACAAACCGGAGTGGTTCCTCGCACATTTCTCGTCGCTGGTCACGACGTATACCCCGTTTTTGCTATCTGTTGTACAGCCGTTACTCACATCCTCAGCCAATCCGAAGATTGCGCAGCGGGACGCGGTTAATGAGTTTATCACCGCTTTGCTCCCCGTGCTCCGGCGGAAGATACATCACTTGCTCCCGCAGATACTTGACCAGGCACAGTTGCTCAGTCACTTTATTCACGAGATGATTAAGTTTGACGCAGAGCTTCGGGGGGAGCTTGAATACGTGCCATACGGATGTGCGGATGGGGAGTGGAAGGGCGTTACGCATGAGGTGTTGGTTGTCGAGGGTGGGTTTGTGGGGTGGATCAAAGTTGAGAAGGAATGTTAGTATCTGCCTGATTCGCTTGTGAGGACTAAACTGATAGGGATTTCGTAGTTGCGCTATCGAGATATCATAGTATCCTAGATGCGGAAGACGCCTGGGTCATTGATTATGAAAGCGTTGAGCCGAAAGAAACGAAACCCACAAAGTCAGCTATCCGGTTAAGGGATTTGTTGGAGACTGTTACTGGTATGCTCTCCCTTTCTAGGTGTTGCCGCAGGGTTCGTTTGTTAATCCGAGTTTGAATAGATCGATACCGGCCTTTAACTTCGTTTACACAACGACTTCGCTTCTTGATTGATATACAGATCTCTATTCTGGATCAGTATCATGACCGACTTCATTCTAGTCTCGAGGCGTTTAAGATGCTCTCCTCATCGATCGCTCGGGCGGTTCAGGGCACTAGTAAGGAAGAGGTACAGTCTCTGACTGGAATCAGTGGTTTAGAGAGACTTTGTAAAGTTTATGGGAGTGCCATGTTCCTAGAGAATTGTATGACGGATTGGGGTGAAGATATTGTAAGTCTACAAATTGGCACCGTGTAATATGCCCAGACTAATTAGTGGCAGTTCTTCTTGGAACTATGGGAAGAGCTACAAGAGCGTGCCAGGAAAGCACAACGAAATAACGCCACCCAGAACCTAGCGGGAACTATGAATGTCCAGGAGGTCGCGAATATCACCAGCAGCGCCGTAGCTTCTGGAGAGGAGGATGGCGCACTATTCGATGAGACTGCAGGCTCCTACAAAGCTCTCCGGACCACAACGGAAGACATGATCATCGATCTGTTAATTGGAAGCATCAAAGAGGAATTAAGAGGTTATTCCAAAATGTCGGCCTCACTCCCTTCCTCTCCGCCCTTACTCCACTAACCCCAAGCTAACAGAACACTCTGGTCATCAATTACCTCCGACCCCTCAATCCCAAGCACTCTATCCCCAGAAATGGTCCAGCCCGCAACTGCCACAAACACATTCCTCTCCTTCCTCTTTAAAACCGTTGCGCCAGCAGTCTTCAAGCGGATATACCGCAAGTTCGCCGCCGGAATCCAAGCCTACCTCTGGGACAACATACTCATGCGTAATCAGTTCTCACTTGCTGGTGGTAAGCAATTCACTACGGATATTGGTGAGTTGTGGAATGTTTCTGGGAGGTATATTGGAGACCCAGAGGCCTCAATGAAGAGGGTTAAGGCTGCTTGTGTATTGCTCACGCTTGAGGATGGGCAGGAGGGGACGATAGGGTTGAAGGAGGTCGTGCAGAAAGTTTTTGAAGATAATGAGAAAGCACGGGGCATATTGGAGGAGTTGGGGCTGGTTGGGTGTGTTAGTACTAGTGAGGCTAGGGGGGTGTTGCAGAGGAGGGTTGAGGCATGGGCATAGATGGGGCCGTCACCCGCTTTAGCCTTTCGGGTACCGTGTTTTTCTGTTTATTTCTTTTGCAGCAGCTTAGGAGAGGAGCATGTGGCATTGAATCTGTAGCTCCGATCGTTCGTCCAAGAGGGTTGTGTGCAGGCCAACTTAACATTTAGTTTTATATCCTTGCGACAATGAAATAACGACCAATAATGCTATACACTCAACTCGTGGTCACAAAAAATGTTCCACAGAGACCCCAATAAATTTTCACCTTGTGCAAGCGTTCCGCGCTCAAAGGTTTGTTTAAGTAGAGCCCTGTGCTGAGAATTTACACATCCATGGACCATGCAGGTAGCCAGTGGCCCGTGCACTGTTCACCCTAAAGATCGCCGGGCAATGTTCGCGGGGCATCTTAAGAATCCCCCCGCTTATTTTCCCCACCAAACACACACACACACACACACACAACAAGTTTCATTCCACCACCCACAACACAAGCAGTTAACCAATAAAATACACTCGTAATCATGTCTTCCGATAACATCTACGCCATGGTGGATCCAGAAATATTCGCAGCGGTTCAGGAACAGATTGAGAGGGATAGTCAAGTTAAGGAAGTACTTGCTCCTCACCACCACCACCATCGCCGTCTGGACAAGCAAAGTGCTAAAGAGTGTAGGATATCCGCGAGGCATTGAAGAAAATTGATAAAGAAGGTTCGCTCCCGCAGGACCGCCACAATATTTGACGGAGCTAAGCTAACGCAACAAAACAGTCCGGTCAATCACTTCCATCCTGTCAAGAGTTCACATCGTCTCCCCGCAGCACGGCAATTCCTCCTCCCCTCTTCTACGCCTGTATGCTAGCTATGCACAATCACTAACAGGGCAAAAGTCATTGAACTAACCACCACCGCCGATGAAGGCTTCAAGCGCCTCCGAGACGGCATCCAGGGCCTCATCAACATCGTTAAGGGTTACCCCTACTACAAGTACAACCACATCTGGTCCAGGGATATACAGAACGTGACATTCTTGGTGCTCTTCCAGGGCTGGTTGCAGCGCAGTTATTCCCCCGGCAACGCGGAGAATAGCCTTTTGACCATCGAGGAGGTTGGGGGTGTTCTAGGGATTCCGGTGAATTTGAAGACGGAGGATAAGTTTCATCTGACCATTGAGGAGTATTTGCATGCTGTTCTTAGTCTCGTTGAAGAACTGGTACCTTTTTTCCCTTTTTTTTCCTTCCCCTTTTTCTCCGGAGTGGGGGGGGCTGTGGCTAATACTGGGACGAAGACTCGTCTTACCACCAATGCTGTTACTCAACATGACTTTTTGCGTCCCCAAATGATCAACCGATTCATCAAGGACATTCATTCATCCTTCCAGGTCTTGAATTTGAAGAACGATTCGCTCAGGAGGAGGGGGGATGGGTTGAAGTATAATGTGAGTTTTCTCTAAGGCTGGTGCCGGGGTAATGTTGATGAGTGAAAATGCAGGTCAAGAAGGTCGAAGAGGTCAACTACGATCTTATTCTGAGGAACCTAATCCCTACAAGTGCCGGTGAGGAGGGAACTGAGGAAATGGAGGATGTCAAGGGGCCGTCGGAGCAGCAGAAGTAGTGCAATGGTAGTATTGATTCTTATATCAAAAAAACCCCATTGCGCAGAATCAGAGTTGTTACGATAGAACAACCCCCCTAGATCTTTTGTTCGGACATGAAGTGCTTTGGGAGTGATATGTGGTAAACTATTACATGAAACTTGGAGTGCATGTCGACCCTCATTTACAATAATTAAGCCCGTTTGCAGCAACTATATCCTAGATACTAGGTGGAAGGCACTATGTCGGTACTTTTTCAAATCCAGGCATGAGTTCCACGAGTGCTCCGAGATCACTGGGGAAACCCAACCGGGCACGGCACCAACGAGTGTGTACCTTCCTCCTAGTAGCCCTCATAATTCATACAGCTCGTTTCCCCCACTCAAACAACAGCGGAGGGAAATATGTGGCCCACTAACGTTGAACAATCAGAAGTAGTACGGTATCTGCACAGTGGGTAATACGGCACACAAAACCTCCCCGCCCCTACATTCACGAGTGATATCCAATGATCCACACTGATACGAGCACCTAACTGCCCCTGCATGTGTTACCCTGCTTACCGCATTCATAAACACATGCCGACGATCCCTTAGACTAACCCTGAATTCAATTGTAAACATTGAGGCCTCTCACCAGCACTCTATACCGCACTATGGTCGAGTAGAATATTCAGAGCTGAACCAAACGTTCGATCCAGAGTTCCCAACAGCGGGGTTTTACCATTAAACTTTTAAAAAATACCCGAGCTATCATACCCCCCACATTCGCGGTTTCTATTCGTGCCCATCAGCCACCCCTGGTTCAGTCGTTAGCCCAGAGCACCCCCTGAGTCCTGACCACGGTGTCCCTGTCTGCCCGTCCATCTCTCCATCCGTCACTATAACCCACGCCCGCGAGAACGCAACCCCGGTTCCACAGTATTACGACATAACCCTACCAGCAACCCATTGCTAAGAAGGAAAGAAAAGAAAAAACTCTTCATTCAAATGGGGAGTTTCACGAGGCCTTTGTGGATAGCAGTTTCGCTAGTGTTATTCTTCTCCGCGCTCGTTTCGGCGAAGGAGGAGAGGAATGTTTTGGAACTCACGAGTCGGGAGGTCGAGGGGTTATTGCAGGTATGATACAACTTTCTGGCAGAGGTGTGGGTATGGAGAGAGGCTACTAACGTGGAGTTCCCAAGGAATGCCCGCTCGTGCAAAAATTGAATCACGAGCGCCTCTTGAACAGTCCCGAGGCGTCGAGCCTTATGAAGAGGGTCTTCACGGTGCTGTTTCCTGCGGGGCCCGCGGTGAATAGTTTGTTGGCTACGGCGTATATTTCTGGACCTCCTAGTGAGTTCCCTTCTTCTTCTTGCCTGGTGTGAGAGAAAATGGTGGAGGGGTCTTGCTGATGGGGGGGGGTAGATTTTCTGTTGGCACTCGTTCCTACAAACATAGATCCCTCTAGTCTCTCCGTCATGGTAGCTTTTGCCGTTGGGGGTTTACTGGGAGACACGCTGCTACACTTGATCCCGCAGACCTTCATGGGGGAGCCGCACGGGGATGAAGCACATTTTGTCATGCTCGACCCGAAGCGGAATGCACTGCTGGGATTGTTCATATTCATTGGGTTCGTCACGTTCGTTGCTATGGATAAGACCATGCGCATCCTGGGCGGCGGGGACGGGCATTCTCACTCGCACTCTCACACCCACGAGCATTCTGAGGATACGAGCGCTAGCTCCAGCACCGACGTGAGGGACAAACTCGGCGATGTGAAGAATCGCAAGGGCAAGAAGTCCTCCAAGACGAAGGATGCCATAGCGAAGAAACCCGAGCCAAGCAACTCCATCAAACTCTCTTCTTACCTCAACCTCGTCGCCGACTTCTCCCACAACATCACTGACGGCCTTGCCATGTCTGCTGCCTTCTACGCCGGTCCCATGGTCGGCGCGACCACCACCGTCGCCGTCTTCTTCCACGAGATCCCGCACGAGGTCGGTGACTTTGCTCTCCTTGTCCAATCCGGCTTTACAAAGTGGCAGGCCATGGGCGCGCAGTTCTTCACCGCTGTCGGCGCCTTCTTGGGAACTTTCATCGGCATCGCTATTCAGACATATTCCGCCTCTAGTGCTGCGGAGCAGGCTCACGGTGGTGAGGGGTCCGATGCTGGGATTTGGGGCACTGGGCTGACGGCGGGGGATTTGGTGCTGCCCTTCACGGCTGGTACCTTCTTATATGTGGGCTTCAGCGTGATTCCCGAGTTGCTAGAGACCGGGAGGAATAAGGGGGAGGAGGTTAGGAAGTCGATTACTCAGGCGTAAGCTCCCCTTGATAAAAAAAAAAAGACATGTTCGTGGGATGTGTGTGACTGATTGGTAGCACAGTATTGCGATGGCTTTGGGTTTTGGGATTATGTTTGCGTGGGTCCCCCAAATTTGACTTTTTCCTTGAGGGATGGCTGGTTGGTGCTAACTAGTTTCCATAGCATCTCCTGGGCTGAAGGTTAATCTTCTCAGCATCTCACCCCCATATCATCAATCTCGGGACAAGATATTAGAACGTTACAAGTAGAGCTTTTTAAAGTAATGTTTGATTATTTTAAAAGCAAGCAACTCAAAAAGGGGAAGATGGAAGCAAAAGGGACTCAGCTGATACCCTAGTACCTACCTTATGATATAACCCAAAATTTAAAACCCTTTTTAATTCATAGCATTCCGATTCACACAAAAACTCCCATTTAATAACAGAAACGAGAACTCTTTTCCCCAATCGTTATGCAATCTATCATCACTCCTCATCCCCAAGTGCCCTCCCATTAAGCATACCATCCGTACTCCTCCTCTGCCGACGAAAGTACCCAGCAAGCGTACCGAATAAGCCATAAGCCCACCCCCCACCAACCAGTATCCCACTAACAATGTTGACCAATCTATGTTCACCCACGCGGCACATCAGCCCTGGCCCGCGTAGTTAAATAAGGTAAGGGGGGGGGGGTAACAAACCTGACAACAAAAGCCAATAAGGCCGTCCTCCGATCGCTAATGGTGAGTGAGATGGGCTCAATATCATACTTGAAGAAAATCCCGGGCACGGAGAAGGAAGAGATTTTTCGGGAGTGCTCGGTGACGGCGTACTGGTTCGTCAGGAGTGATTTCCCGGAGGTTTGGGATTGGTAGGTTGTCGGAACGATGGAGAGGAAGTATTGGAATTTGTAGAAGTCTTTGTGGGAAAAAGCATTGTTAGTAAAAGGGAAAGAAAAAAGAGAGGGAGGAGTGAAGTATATATTACTTTCGTCAGTTTTCGAGACGACCCCGTCGAGTGGGTTCACCAGCTTTGGGTAGTAGTCACCGAATGATAGTTCATTGATTACGTGTGAGAAGTTGAATGCTTTTCGCCATTGCCATTCTTGTTAGTCCGAGCAAAAGCTCACGATAGAAGGAAGAAGGAAGGAAGAGGGAAGAAGGAAGAAGAAACTCACACTGATGATCGATATGAGCCCCATCCTCCCAATACCCATGTCCCTTAGCCGTAATATGAAAATCCCCCTGAACCTTATTAACCCCCATACTCCCATAAATCCTACAGCTACTACTACTACTCCCCGCATCACCACCACCACCAAACGACGAGAACAGCCCCCCCTTCCTCCCACTCTTAAAACCCCCCTTCTTCCCCCCCTTCCTGAGGACCTCGTAGACATGCTGCTGTTGTTCCCCGGCGGCCCCACTATCACCACCCTCCGGATGGAAGAGCTTGTGCGCCCCCCCATCATCGAATCGCACGTCCTCCCGCGCCAGCAAATCCCCGGCCAGTATCCGGTCCTGCATCGCGTCCTGCACGTTCAGGTGCAGGCTCGAGCACGGCATGGCGACCGTTATGTCGAGGTTTATCTGCATTTCGTGGCCGATGCCTGGCTCCACTAGGAAGGTCTGCGACTCCGTGCCCGTCAGGTAATTGCGTAGCTCTGTGAGGGTTAGGTAGGCGCTCGTTAGCAGGAGGAGGAGGGTGATTGCGCCGCCGCGGGGGGTGCGGGTTGTGTATGTGGCTCGGGTTTTCGCTGCATTTTTGTTTGTTTGTCAGTGCGGTTGTGGTTTGGGTGGAGTGGATGGTGAGTGCGTACGGAAGGCATCGAAGGTGCGTACGCTCTCGCCGAGAGAGGTGCGCTTTTCGCTGAAGAATTCTTCGTTCATTGTTGCATTAGTGGGGTTTGTGGTGGGGGGGTGGTGGTTGTTGCTGTTGAACTGTGGAGGAAAGAGTTAGGTGAAGAGGACAGGTTGCGAGTGAGGCGGGTAAAAAACGCGCCCCTTACATTTCTTTTATTTTCTCCCCTGGGCGCAGGGGAATCCGGGTGATGTGCTGTGACATAAGCTACTTTTTTGCGACATCGGACGGAACAATTAACTCCTCCAGAGGTCAATTCTATTGGTGGTATGATAATTGTGGACATACATTCTTTTGATATAAAATTGAAATTATTTGATAAGGGGGAGGGGAAGGTCTCCAATGTTTGACTTGCTGCTCAATCGATAGGTTTTTTTTCTAGCAGTCTTGAACCGAATTAAGCTCGCTTGCCCGCCGGCGACCTGCTAGTGTATGAAAGAAAGAAGGAAAGAAAGAAAGAGAAAATGCTACAAAGGCAGACGCTTCCCTGAGTACATCCAGCCCAAGCTCTTCCCAACCATGTATCCGATATACGCCCCGGTGACGATAGTAACCGGCCACTTTTGCCATTCACGATCCCTACAAACTCAAGTCAGCCAAACGATCACAATACTCGTGCACGCCATCCCCCCCAAAAGAACTAAGCTCACCAATCTAATCCCATAGTTAGCCCACGCCCTCAAAAAAAAGACAATCCAGATCCTCAAAATCAGCGAAAGAGAGAGAAAAAAGGGAAAACATACCTAAAGGAATCGGCACAGCACCAACCCACGCACCCACCAACGCACCAACAGCCCCAGCAAAACACTCCTCAACAACAGCCCTCCCTCCCAAAATCTCTCTCCAGACCCTGCCTTCAAGACGGTACTTATACACCAACGGCGCAACCACCAGCAACGCCGTATGCATCGCGCACAGCACCGTGGGGAGTATATGTGTCGTCGCCGGGGCCCCGAAGAGTACGAGCAGCACGTAGAGCGTTGCCGTGCCAATTGTTGCCGCGAAGAGGATTGCTAGAAACGATGACTAGTAAAATTAGTCACAGCTATATACGCTATATATGCGGCAGTGATGGTGGTGGTGGGAGTGACAGGAGGAGGTACAATTATCTTACTGCTAATCCCCATCACCTCCTTCTTCCCCGTCCCCGACGGGGAAGTAAGGTTCAGCATGCGGAGACAGCGAACTTGATAGGCTGCTTGCAAAAGTGCCAGCCCCGGGAGAGCCCGTAGGAGTGTGCTCGCCGGGTCGCAGACTAGACATGGAAAGGTGGTGATGAAGATGCTTGCCAGGATCGCAGTGTGTATGTGCGGCTCTGTCGCGCGCATTGCGGAAGCGCTGGTGGTGGCGGGGGTGCGGCGGGGGTGGATGTTTGCGGTTGGCATTTGCTTCCGATGCGTTCGTCGTTGAGGTGGTGGTGGTGGATTGAGCGGGTACGGAAGCTGGGGGATTGTCGATCCTCAGGCAGACTAGAGTACGGGTACCGTAGCACAGGTACCAGATCATCTGTTCAAGCACACCCCATCACTCGAAAACCGGTATTCCGGTATTTTCACTCACTGGACTCGGCCTTTTATTACCGTGAAATCTGGGACAATCGAGCAATGTGCTATGTAGTTCAGAATTCCCTACTTTGGAAAAGGGACGAGAAACACAGCGAAAAAAGAGGTGCTCAGCCCTTCCGAGAAACATGCAAAAGGCAAAAAACACCAGACCTCGTCACAGGAAGGCAATTATAACTATATAGTACATTGTTCCATTGTTCCAATCTTCACATCATTATTATCCTAGCGTCGCAGAACCGGCATTTACCCATAGGGGAAAGAAGAAAAGGCAATACTTGGGGATAAGTTGACCTTCATTCTTCAAAACTCGCTGCTCCAAATGCTCCAAATAGCAAACCACTCGGCACCAAGGACGGGGAAGGGTAGTCTTAATCCAACTAGCCCCCCCCCTCACGCCTTCTTCCCGCTCGTACAGCACATAATCCCTCCTTCCCTATCCTGAGAAGCAACGCCTGGGAACAAAAGCAAGTCACGGATCACCTCAACTTTCCAATCAACAACCACCAAACCCCCCCAGTCATGCCGTCTGCTGTCCTTCTGTGTCTCTGAACTAAGCTAACGCTAGAGCTAGCAGATACCAGTGCCGTATAGTAACGTTGTATCAGTCTACGCTGTCGCCTGTATAGTAACGTACGTACTTGTACTCCACTCCACTACTCGAGTACAGACAAAAGTGCTGGAGTATCAGGCAGGCAGATAGGCAGAGTCTGGCTCATCCACGTGGCGCAATCTTCTGCCCAGTAAGCCAGCCCAGTACTGTGCGGTAGAATCCTATATCCTATCGTACAGTAACTCACAAAAACTTACTCGTTGTAAACTTCACCCTACCACACTGTCACTATCTCCGATTGCCCTGCTTCACAAAGCACTCCAACGCAGCAAAGCACAAACAAAAAAACACCCCCACCCCACAACCACAGGGCTACAAGTAAGCATCCAATATTTCAAAAATAGACACTGCGAACGGTGTTCATCCAGATCTCCTTCCACTCGTTCCTCCCAAGTAGCTGGCGAATGGATGGATGGATGGCAGTGGGGGGGTGGTATTGTGGTGGAGCGGACGGACGATCACGGGAGGGGTGTGGGGATCGACAGGCCAAGGATCATTGATCAATGATCATCGGATTGGAGGGAAGGAAGCGCTCCCGTTGGAGATTGAAGCGATCACACAAAATAATTAATAATAACGATAGTAATAAACTTTTTAGGTCGAGGTTATTCAATGTTTTGTTGTTTTCAAATTGTATCCCATAGCATGGGAGAAAGCCACCACCTCAAACGTATTATAGTTAAAACAAACACCGTAAAGCTGAGCATTTATGTGCAGAAAAGGAAATTACCACAGTAAGAGATATCCAACCCGGAAAAAACGTACTAATGGGAAGAATAAGAAAGAGTAGCAGTATAAAAGAGTACAAATGAGTAACCGCAATGCAAAACACTTTGCAACAAGGATGGCTGAGAATCCACCCGTCCCGTCTAAACTTAATTATCCCGGAGACACACCCCGGCTCCAGATCGTAACCGTCCCATCTCAACAAAAGAACCTGCACCTCTCGAACGAATGCAAGGAGACCCGGTGAGACAGGAAAAATAACAATATCCATGAGTCGTCAGAATTGAACAAAATCCATGCTCACGCTCATGCCACCGCGTTAACCCCTTATAGCATGAAGAAGCACAATGCAGCAATAACAGCTACAATCGCGCTATCTCGCCCACTAACCCTCAATCCGACATTCGGCTGAAGCCCGGGTGTGCTGCCGCCTGTGGGCGATGATGTGGGCTCCCCTGGCGGGGGGGGACTAGGCTCATCGGTAGGCGCATCAACAACGGTGACACCTGTGACGGTGGATACACCATCTGGACCAGTGATGGTCCTGGTGACTTTTGAAGTGAGGGAAGTCGTTCTTCTGGAGGCGGCAGAAGGTGCTGCAGTGGTCGACCCCTCGGAGCTAGGAGCTGAGGATCGCGATGTCGGAGCAGTCGACGAAGGTCCAGTGGTGAGAGCAGTTGTAGAGGCTGTTGTTGGGCGAGCTGCGGAAGTAGAAGCGGTGTTGCGATTGCTGGTGGTCGTGGTATTTGATTGTCGTTTCGCCAATTTGACTAGACGGGTGGCATCAGCAGCCCGTTCGTGGTGGATGACATCAAGAGCACGTCGGTCGCCGGGGAACACACCATGCTTGAACTTGGACCCACTGTAGTCGTGAAGGACTGCATGGAGTTTCTCGTCCGAGAGGTCCCTGGCGAGCTCTTGGAACTGCTGCTCACTGTCCGCAAGGATAGCAGGAGTAAGGAGCAACAGAACGAAGAGCAATGAACTCAAGAGGGAAACCGAACGACGTGACATTGTCTTGTGAAGATTGATAGGAACAGACAAAGTTCTTATCGGGACAAAGTGGGGGAAGAAATAAAATCGTAACGGATCGTGACAATTGAGGAAATGTGCAAAGGGTGGGAAGGGAAGGAGGGGGAGGAGGGGGAGGAGAGATTTGTTTGTCTTTCCCTTGGTAAACCTTGAGTGTTTGCGAGAAGTCTGTTCAAACACTGAATGGAGAAATCGAGAGGGTGTGGGGCTCTATTGACATTTATGTTAGCAGAGGGCAAGCGAGCAGCGCCAACTAGGCAAGGCGGCTGAAAGAGAAGACGGGAGGAAGCCAGTGAACGGCGTGGGTGGGTGCCAGACAACAGAGGGCCCAGCGCCAAGAGCGAACAACCAGAGAGCGGCCGCAATCACAGCGACGGCTAGGCAAGACAGAGAAAAAAAGGAAAAAAAGAGAAAAGAAAAAAAAAGAGAGGAGCTCATAGCAAATGCAAAAGTTTCAGATGGGGGTTGGCCTGGCAATGCTTTGTTACTGCAACAAGGAAGGACTGTTGGGATAGCCTATCATATAGTTTGACATGTAACAATTGTACTCGTACAGCCCGGACACAAGGATTCGGAAAACAATAACAGAATTTGGGAAATGTGAATATATAGATGGATCAAAAAGGGAAATCAAAAAGTGCAAAACTGGAATATTGATGGGGGGGGGGGTAAAAAAAAAAAGAGAGAGAGGAATTCTCTTGAAACCTGCGTTAGATATTTACCTTTTGAGATCACCAAGCCTTTATCCCTTGAAGCTTTTCCTTTCCTTACGAAACACAGATTGGAGAGCCAGAAGAGAAGGCACTTGATCCAAGAGGGCGATTCGTAGCGATTGACTAGGATCCTTTGAAAAAGACAATAACGCAAGAGTGAGAGAGAGCGAGGGGAATAAAGATGGCTTGATGGAGGGTTGGAGGGTGAGGTAGGGGAGAAGGGGAAAGAGAAAGGCGAAGGCGAGGATGTAAGAGGTCAGAACTGGCTGTTGTGACGACTGCAGGTCTTCTATAAGTACCAGCGAATGGGGAAGCGTAGTATTTTCTATTTTAAGCTTAGTTTCTGGGCTGTGCCCGCAGTTCCGTCTAAGGGCTCTTTTGATTCGTTACCACTGATCCATCGAAAAAAGAAAGGAAACCCCGAAAAAAAGAAAGTAAAGAGGGAAAAAAACAGAAGGGAAAAAAGACATCGGACACAGCACAGAACGGCATCCAACCGCACAAAAAGGTCAATGGCAGCCAATAGAATCGGTGACCAACCCAAGAAGACCCCAAATTCCGCACCCGCAAAGTCGGCGAATCACCACAACGTCATCCTGAAACGAGTCAAAAGGCCCAATTCCTCCAGGGACGAGAGACATGCTCATGGGAGTTCGTTCGCGTCCCTTTCGGGCGGGCCAACATGCAATTTTCCAAACTCTGAATGAATGCGATCATCACCTCTTTTAGGGGGGGTAGTTATTTCTCTCCCTGGACAAATCACTTTGCACCATCATGCCTGCGGCCTGGCTATTACCAGATACCGGTACACAAAAAACACCCAGGCCGCTGTTTATCCGCACAAAATAGGGAACCGGCATCCAGCATAGCGCCGCAGTGTCAGCGCATCCATCCCAAAGAACTGTCACCCATCGCTCTTTACCTTTGGTGGTGGCCCGCTGGGTTCTGTTCGTCTGTTTGCATCAACCTTGGAGAAAGTATCAGACAAGTCGCCAGCCTCCTGGAGGGGAGGATAAAAAACACGCCCGGAATTGTGGAAGAATAAGGACTCTGCGATTTCGCATACGGGGTCAAATCCTAGCAATCCGGTTGGTCCAGAACCGCATTTGCATCACATCTAGAGCCTCTTCGCAAAGTCACTAATATTTCTCGCTAGCCCGGGCACCCCGAGCATGGACCTTCCTCCTAAGTCAACACCTAGTGTAGGCACGCACTCGAGTACGAATACTGTTAGCTATCTAATTAGACCTGGAGTCAATATCGCCCCCGCGGTCCACGGCGGATATCAAGAAAAAATAAGTATACACCACCGTACGAACACTTGTCTAATATGCACTGCATATACAAGTACGAGTACTCGTACTAGGAGTCGCATCTCTGCACAGTACCAGTACTGGTACTTGTACCCTCGTGCATCACTGCATGCCACAACATGCACAGCTTCAACTTCCCAAATAACTAGCCCATTGGCCAGTAACCGATAAAAGTTGATCACAAAACACAATAAAAGCAACCCATAAATAAATATACAATATAAACAAACCCCACCCCACTCTCTTTTGATTATTGTGATACAATTCCACAAAATTTAATAAACACTAAGAACTCGAATAATCGAGCCTAGCGCTGGACGTCCAAAATTCCCTCTCTTGGATAGGGGGCGGAGGCACTGTGAAAACTGACCGCCTCAGCCCCATCTTAAGACAAAAAGGCGCCGCACCTTACCAGCAAAGGCAACCCCAACGTCTTAGCGCGAGGTTCAATTACGAGTACTGGTACTTGTATTCGAGTTCTCACAGAATTGAGTTAGACTAACCATCGCATGATTCCGCCCCCGTTGTGCATTTTAGCTAGAGGACACCGGTTAGATTTATCCAGGATGAATATATTGACTCAAGCCCCAGCCCAACCTAAAGCGACTCAGAAAAAGGGGAAAAGGAAAGAAAAAAAAGAGACAGCCCAATCTGCGATGCTAGCCATGCACGAATACTTTTCGTTACACACAACACTCTAGCCCCAAGTGACACAACAACAAGGAGATGTCGCACATAGCGACAAGCACTCGTACAGGTTACGAGTACTCGAGTACCGGTATCAAAAGGCGCCATATCGGTAGGATACTGATACGCACTTGAATCCTCACTGACTCACTCGCAGCGCTATAGCCAAAAAAAGCACTTTTTCCCCCTCTTCCTTTCCTCCCTTTCCCTCCTTGAGTACTGGTGGGCAGGCAAGAACTTACCCTTTGAGCCACCACACCCGCACATACCGATCCATTGATGTATCAGATTCGCCAACGACGATACAAGTACACCTATCTACCTCCCGTACCATACCGGTCCTGTAGGGTGAGTACGAGTAGGTGGGGCAGGTACCGGTACTCATAGCCGTATCATATCACTAGTATGAGGAGTGTTTTTTTGTCTTCAACGCTGTCCATGCGGCCTTGGTGAGCGAGAATGGACCGGGGGGGGAGATGGAGGTTAGTTAACGGGTGGCCATGTCTCGGAACAAGAGAGGGGGTGGAAGTTGCTTTTTCTCCTTTTTTTATTTTAAATTCGTTGTGGGCTGAGCTTGCTGCGTGGGTCATTTTATGCAGCCATGGTGTGGAATTAATCGCTGGTGGCTTAGGTGGGATGGAGTGTGGTGATGGGAGTTGCGAGGAGGATCGGCGGTCATAAGTGCTCACTCGACTCGGGGATTTCTGGTTTGGTATTTAAAACGGGGGGTACTTTCCCCTATGGCAGAGGGGATCGGCCGGAATAGACAGCCTCGTGGGGAATACTATTAACCACACCTTGACCGACATACCGACCAGAGTGTGCTGCAGTGGACTTGCCGTGCCATACCGTAATTTCCAAGCCATCATGCCTTTTAGCAGGTTTCCCTCTCCTGCCGTACCGCGGTATTACTGATACCGGTGTTAGGCTTCATACAGCGCCTAAAAAGTCACGACGACGGGCGGATCTTACCCACAGGAGTATCAAAACCCTCTCGTCCCGAAACCAATTTCACCATGGGGGTGGTATGTAACCAGGGAGGAAGGAAGGAAGGAAGGAAGGAAGGAAGGAGGGAGGGAACAACTCGCCGAGTTCACCACAAGTGCTACCGCACCGTACCCACCTATATCCAGCAGCAAATATGATAAGTATCTGAAAAACACGGCTACCGTATCATTACAGCGAAGCAAAGACCATGTCTCATTTTCAGATGCAGGTACCGGTACGGGTCGGCACTGCGATCCCGAGGGAACTACATAACTACCGGTATTGCCGGTACTCGCACTGTTTACGAATAAATCCCCCGCTGTCTAAAAATGCAAAAGGAAATTCCCCGAATGTCTGGAAAGACAAAAAAAGGAAAGGGGGGGGGAAAGAGGGAAAGAAAGAATCTTCCGAATGCCTTGCTGTCAACTGGGGCTAGTGACTGACAGAAGCACGGCATAATGATTGAGCGCGCGGGCCATCCTGGCCAAATAAATCAGCCCCTGCTTACCACATGAACGAACGAGCATGCCACTCGGCCCGGAGAGTCAACTTCTTCTTGTCGAGCTGACTCACGAGCCCCCTGTTTGTTTTCTTGTCATGGGGCTAATTGATTACCGGTACCATGATTGACAAGGCTGGATGTGCTGCGGCAACGTATGCTTCTATTCACGGGATCGCACTCGGGGTTGGGGTAGGAGGGAGATTTGAGGTTTGATTAATTTTAAATTTGGTGCGACATGATATTGCAGAGGGGTATTTGGATTCCGGGGTGGTTCGGATATGTGCCGTAATTGTTTGGTGGGTTTTGAAATTGGGGTAAGGCGGGAAACAAATATTTATTATGGGGGCACATTATAAACATCCAGAGGAAGGGGAGTCTAACTCTGGCTGTCGTGGACATGAGGGGGGGTGGGGGGGGAATGAAAGAAGCAGGTCCCCCGCGCCGCCTATCGGCATCACCTATCACCGAGCTTATCGCCGCGTCCAGTCGGCATCATGAATCGGGTCACACCCCCGCCTTTGCCTTCTCCCCCTCCGGCACTTCCTCATTCACTTTCTCTACCGGGAACAACAACCAACCCACCGCGACTCCAACTTTGATCGCCCCACCAACAAACAATGACCCCGCAAGTCCAGCCGAACTCTTCGATATCCAACCTCCGCAGACTCCTGGGTACCCCATTAACCTTCCTTCGGCAGCTCTCGACCATTTTGGCGGTTGGGAAGGAACTCACCGCCAAGCAGCATAAAAAGAATACTCCCAAACCTCCTATTCCGCTTGATATTCCCGCCCCTGAGCACTAACGGGTCGGTGACAAGATCCGTATATACGCTGGTCAAAACCGTAGTAGGAATCTCACCTACGCCCAGCAACCTCGAGGTAGCGATCTGCGCTCCAAATTGCATCGCCAGGAAGGCCAATGGTAGCAATTCCCAAAAGTCCACCGAGCCATTGACCTTCTGTGCATGCGGTTTCGACCCTGGTATCGCGCCACCCTGGACTAATCCCGCGGCCAGGAAGATGGCAGCGGCCTGCAGGATGAAGGATGTGAAGAGCGTGCCCCGGCTCGACGCGCTGTACTTCTCCCGCTTGATGTCCCTCGTGGTGGTGGGGGGATTGTGCAGCGTGGAGAGGCGGTACGTTAATACGGCTCCGGACATGAAGCAGCTAATCGCTATCAGCGATTTTAGCCATCCGTAGGGTTTGCTAACGGGTTGGTTGGAAGCGCCGAGTGAGAGGAAGATCGTATTTCCGGTTTGCATGGCGGCGAAGACGGTCCAGGAATTGTACACGCTCGAGTCTATGACGCCAGAGACAAATGTGCAGAGGAGCAGCGGTAGGTCGACGTGCTCGGTAGATACTCGGGCTAATAGGTAGTTTCGCACTCCACCGCTGCCGCTGCTGTCCTCTATCGGTGTTTCGCCGACGACATCGGGCTCTGCGTGTGGATTCGTTGTGGCGGCGGTGCAGTCGAATGAACATTGCCCTGCTGCTGGTGCTGAAGCCATTTTTACACCTCCTCGCTTCCTTCGAGTCTTGGACTTCGCTTCGTTATCGCACTGCTATCGTATCGTCGGCGACCAACACGATGTGTCATAGATGGGCGAAAACCAAGAACTGACTGTTGCTATTTACGGAAGAAAAAAACGGCTAACTATTCACATGCTGATAAGTTACAAAAACCAAAGCGACTCCAGCAGGGAGGCAGGGAGCAAGGGGGGGATCGCATCATGTCGACTGGGGCTTGCGACAATTCGAGGGAGGGAAAAAGAAAGAAAAAGTCCCATGCCAGAAGTGTTTGCCCTGGCTGCTTGTGACTTGTAATCTTGGGTATGCATAGCAGTACGAGTACTCGAGTACAGTAGAGTTCCGCTTCCAGCGAAGGTTGGAAGAAGCGAGCGCTTGTGGAATGGGAACAAGAGCGAGATAAGGTTACTCTGGGTTATCTCCCGATTAGAGCGCTCGAACGGAACGGTGCATAACGTCCCTGTAGGTCTCTCTCTCTCTCTATCTCAATATACACTTGTATCATAGTTCCGGACATGCAAAACCGACGGTCCCGTCCACTTTTTTGTGGGTTTGAACAGGGGTTTTTTCTGCAATAAAAGGTGTATTATATTCCCTGGCATTCCAGACATGGAATATCACTCATGTTGCCTATCTTGGTATAATAATTTCTTGGCTGCTCACTTTTTTACTTCTTCTTCCTCCCATACAAAAATCTTCGGTATCATACTTTGGAGATACCTTCTACTTCCGCTTAATCGATGGAATAAATCCATAGTATCTCTTCCTGAGTTCTTCCTCGTCATTTCTGTGGCTTTATTTTCTTACCTAATATTATCACATTATTCTGATGATGTTGTTCAAGTCTTTCTTTCGTCTTTTGATGTTATATACCTTGAGGGCAGGTTCTCACGCGTTCAAAACCATACCCCCGCACGATACAAGTACCGTGACCTGTGGGCATTCGGCGAGAGGTTTATCCAGGGTATTTACTAGTCTGTAGACCTTGCTCGGTTTACCACCATGGGCGAGTCGAAGTGTTTATCATATTAAGATCTACTATATTTTTGCACTGTCAGTAGTTGCTATCATAGTACGATATTCGAACGCAATACTCGAGTGCAGTAATAAAGTTACCGCACCACACGCATAGACACTGATCTGTAGTCTTGCCTTGCCCGCATGTTGTCAGCATGGCAACTCTCGTTAGCCGAAGGGGTATCAGTGGTCTGCGATACTGAATGATATCAGGACTGCCTCGCGAGGTTCTTGGAATAACTGGGTTGCCAGTATGTCTTCCAGGTGTGAAGCCGCACTATTATTGTTGTTGATTGTTGATTCCATAGTGTTCTACACCTCCGTGTTCAAGAAATTTACGGACGGGATCGCGTGTGCATACGATCGCTCCCGGAAATGGCTGCTTTTGCCTCTCGTTCTCCCTCCTTCTCGCCTAGAGCGTAAGTTAGTTCAGTGCAGCGCAACTCTCTATCGCTACAAACTTGCGCAAAGTATCTATTGGCTCATTCGCCTCAAATGAACTTAACTTCTTCGAAGCGCCACAGCTATGCAGAGCCCCAGGACTAGCCAAATCCAAGGCGTATACGGATCCGAGTGACAAACTATGCGTATCATTATAGTCCAATGCACCCTGCATCCCCACCAACCCCTACAACCCCTTCAGCCCCATACCAATCACGAATCCCCCGCTCCTGCCCCTAAAACAAAATCATCCTATAAAAAATAAAAAATACAAATCCACTTCTCACAGAATAGCCGCCACGAGTGATACCACATGATCAGATAAACATTAGACATCAATATCGTGCCCAGCAGACTAGGGTAGGCACCACGTAGACACGATACGAAAAGGAGGTAAATCCAAAAGTACTAGAAGAAGCTTTGATGAGTATTTACACTCTGACAGCCAAGCTACCCCCGATCCGGCAGGATGATCCGAGGAGGGGTAAACATAGGATGAGATTGGATGAGATCGGATTCGACCAAATCGGAAAACCCTTCCCCCACCGCACCTCCGCATCACAAAGAAACGTGTTCCCCTGTGCCTCGTAACCAGGGATGCCTCGAAGTTTGGTTCGAACGAGAGAGCCTGGTCTTTGAGGGGGAAAAAGTGCAAAAAGTGCCAACGGGGGTGAAGCATCCTCCCACGATCGACAAAGAGAGAAAAGGCTAATTAAATGAGCAAAAAAGGCAAATAGAATGAGAAGGAATGCTAGTGGCCAATGGATCCCCATTCTGTCTCCCCGCTATTCTGCGCTTGTAGGAACTAAAAAATCAGAGACGAGTAGGAAGAGGAAGGAAGGAACCGCGGAAAGGAGAAGCATGGAGGTAGTGATCAGTCGATGGCCATCCTTTCCACAGCCCTGCCCATCCACTTCTTCTCCAGCTCCGCCCCATCTTGCACCCCGCCGCTGTTTCCATTCCTATTCACTTCCTCCCTCCTTCTCATCCCTTCGCCGTAAGTATCTGCAAAGTCGTCCACGGTTTGACCTTTATTTCGTTCTCCACTGCGTTCTTTCCCCAAAACCTCATCCTGTGCGACGCCTCTGTAGACATCTGCTATCCCCGAGAATACGGCGCGAGAGAAACCGGCTTCTGCATGGGTATCCGCTATCTCCTCCATTTCTCTGACGAAGCGGTATGCTTTGGGGGGCACGTTGGGCACGGCACTTTCCAGAAAGGTAAGTAGCGGAGGAGCGAAGATTGCTAATTCCTCTTTCAAAGCTGGTAAGAGTGATAGATTCGACGCTGTGGTGAAGGATTGAACGGCGAGACCGGTCAAGCCCTAAAGAACCGCATAAGCCCCAACCCTAAAGACCAGGCTCCCACTTCTAAAGCGGAAATAAGCCGTGAATGGGGTTATACCTTTGTTAGAGAAGCAAAACACATCTTTAAACCGCTAGCCTGCCCAACTCTATCACCAACCCACCTGAGGCCTAGCACCTCCTCCAGCAGACGCCCGCCATCCCCAACAAGTTTTTCCTTCCCACTAACCACAACCCTCGGCTTCCTCCACACGCCCCCTACTCCTCCGGGACCCTGCATAAACTCTGGCACCCCCCCTAATATCGCCCCATCGATGAACCGGACTACACTGTTTGCGCCCGCGGTGGGCTTCGAAAACACATCCTCCACCTTCTCCGCTAGATTGGGCGAAACGGCATTGAGGTCAAAGTAATAGAGGGGCGCCTTGTTCCCGCGTGCAGCATACGTGTATGCGTAACCGACCCTACGGGCAGTTGGGAGGGCTTCGCTGGGCGGAACGATGGATAGGATGAAGTCCGCTTGGTTGATTAGGTCGATATCTGACGAGACGAATTCGATTTTTGAAGCAATGGCCCGGTTGTACGTATATGAGCTAGAGGGTAAGGAACCTCTTAAAAAATGAAACCAAACTCTTGTTAAGAACAATAAAAGAGAAAATGAAAAGGAGGGGCTGAGCGGAGGGGAAGATGAGGGGTATATGTGCGATCAGGTATGACCCTATTCCGCTCTTATCTATTTTTCTCGTTTCTTATAGGGTTTGGTGGTGGGTCTCTCTCCCCTCTTTTTTCTTTTTTTTTGATATGTGACGGGATGGGGAAAATGGTATGGGTTGAGGTTAGGGGGATGAAGGGGTGGAGAGAGTCGGAGCTTACCTGCGTCCGGAGATGCTGGTTATCACTCGAAACTGATGGGCCTTGAGTAAACAGGCGATTCCAGACCCCATCTCGCCCGGTGAGAGAATTGCAACAGTCGTTCCGGCCATTCTGACTATCACTTTCTCGCTCGCTCTCTCTCTCTCACTCTCTCTTTGTCAGAGTAGGGAATTGGCTGGGGGGAGGAACTGATGTTTGGTAAAGGATTATCGCGGGGTATACAACGGCTTTCCTCTTTTCTTTTCTTTTTAACAAATTTCTTTCTCAAGGAAACCTATTAGCAGCAGGGAAAGGGGTGCGGTGGGTGATGATGCCAGTGTTAATGGTAGATTTGTCGGGATGTTTGGAGGGGGATGAGCAATGGAGGTCCAAAGAAATATTTATTGGGTGGCGGTGGTGGTGGTGGTGGGTTGTGGTGGGGTAGTTGCGATAAGCTATCGAAGGTGAGGGAGAGGGAGTTGGGACGAAGAGTAAGGGGAGAGAGGGAAGGCGGAGAGGGGGCTTTGACGGGGAAGTTGCGGACAAGAGAGGGGAGAGGGGAGAGGAATGAATGAGCGAGGGAATGAATTAATGAAGGGACAACGGTCAAGAATCAAGTTGCGGTTTGGCTCTGCTTTCCTGCTGCTGATCGTGGTTGATGTCACGTTTCATCCTTTGGCGGCTTGGACGAGTAAGCATGCACTGTACGTTCCTTCTTCTCCCAAGAGCACCATAACGACGAACCGTGGAAAAAACGGGAAAATACCCAAGTCAATAATCGTAATTCCTGCGGTAGGGAGAGGAAACGGAAGAATCGTGGTGAGAGAAAAATGACCGATAATCAATTTCTAGATTCACGCATCAAACCGAACTTCCATCCAACCCCTCCTCTGTCCACCCCTCTTCCATCTTCCTTGGACCCTGTCCTCGTACAGATCTCTCGATGATGCATGTTTTCCATACCCCGGCCCTGCCCCAGCCTGCGCTATAAGTTCGATTATGGCTACCCCGCGGTTGATTCGCAGCGGTGCGTCTATGACAGCCCGAATCGGAGGTACCGTACTGTACAGTAACATACGATAACTTATACTATATCCTCTGCATCATGTACGAGTACTTGTCCCATAGCGTTGCCATAAGTAGCCTGCCGTATACGCCCTCACTCACCTCTAGACCGATCTATCTGCACAAGCTCCGTGCCACAATATTATGAACCATATGGATCCTTTCAACTGTGATACAGTGCGGCAGTAAGCATTGCCAAGCCCGTAGCCGACAATCGTAGAGAAAAGGAAAAGAAAAAAACATCTTTGGATGCTGGGTGAGGATGCGACAAATACCGTCCCCATGGACCAGAGTCGGGGGAGGGAGAGGAGGAGAAGGAGGAGGAGGAGGAAGGGTGGGTTTCCTGGGTTCCATTCTTGCTGGCTGAGGGGGAAAAGGTAATTTCACGTGTCTTGTTTGTCTCGTGGAAAAAGTGAGGCAAAATTACGACAACGACAACGGTGGTCTAGAAGCGCTACAACTTGACTCGTGGTTAAGGCTAGCTAGATCGTGGAACTGACACGTGGGACTTATGGTCCAAGCTTTTTTTGCTCCAGCACTGGGGCTTGAAATCAACACTCATGGTGCCATCATCTATATCGCTTACATAATATACACACACAGGAGAGAGAGAGAGGCTTGGCAAAAATACCGGTGGGAGGGACCGTCCGTGGCAGATTCGAGATTATGCTGCTCCCTACGAATATTGCTCTTGTTGGGATTGGAAAACATAAAAAACTACTCGAGTAGAGAGGAATCCCTTCCGAGCACTCGCATCAAGCCATATCTCCGAAGCTAAAAATGTTGTTGTCGTTATGATCGTGTTTGCTTTCGGTTGATCCTGAGCGCCCAGCAGTTGAGAGCGGGTTGGCAACTGTCCATCTCCTAAACCTCCATGCCTGACGCGGTGATGATATGATTGCATCCATAATGGATCATGCAATTAATAATCCCATGTAAGAACTTCTCTTTTCACTTAGCAAACCTATTTCTCAAAGGCATCACGATCTCCGATTTACCATATCGATCAGAATTGTTTCTCTGATCTTGTTGCCTCGAAAGGCTACAGTACAGCTTTCCACCTCACTATCACCTTCACCACCACCACCACCACCACCAGCAACCAACCACTCAATGCCATATTTCGCTTCTACGTCATTCCCGTGGGCATTTTGAATTGAACACCAATATTACGACTAATACCACATCCAAAGAACCGGTTGGAGAAGGGGGAATTTTTCCAGCTATACTTGGGGCTCTAAGGTTGAGTATCATACCTTAAGAATTTTTTGCTCTAGCTTGGGATACGTTGGGATACGGTACAGTATGGAGATTTTTTTAATTTTTACAAACAACCGTCTAAGATTTCCGAAATCCCTTATCTTCCAAAGCCCGCGCCAGCACCACCGGTGCCACCTCCCTGCATCATAGCTTGGTTCTGTTCAGCGAACCGCTGTCCTAACCTATCGCTAGTCTTGATGAATTTGTCGACGCATCTGCTGACGCAAGTCTCCTCCTTCGTGGACAAAGCTTTCGAGGTGAAATCGTTGATACAGTCATCGAAACATCTGCGTGCGATCACGATTTCTATTTTAGTGTCGATTCGGATATAAGGGGTAACAACTTCGGGTCGCTAATAAATTAGGGTTTTTGCGAACAAATAAAAACGAACCTTTGGACAAGATTGGAGTAAAACTGTTTAACGGGCCCGGTACCGTAGCTCCCCGGTGTCAGTCAAAGCATAAGGATGGGATAAGCAGTAAAGTGGGAGGAAAGGGGAATTGAGATAAGACAAAAATGGGAAAATGGAGGGGCTATTCAGCCGCCACCAAAGGGAGAACTAAATATAAAACTGAGATAGATTCACGTGAGAAGGGAAAACGTACCTGCATCATATCTCGTGTCTGGCGTTTCTCGAGAACGGATTGGAACTCACGTTGTTCAGAAGGTGAGAGGCTGTGACGTGAGCGAATCCCCGCCATAAAAGAGGGGTGCAAGGTGAATAGCAAGGCAGCATTGTGTACGCAAAGACACACCGTAGAAACTCGAACAGCCGAACCGTGCGCTGTGTAATCGAGGGTTCCCTGCCCTGAAAGGAGGGCGAAAGACACAGCAGAAAGAGAGCTGCTCAGCCCCTCGGGAGATATAAGAAAACAAAAAAGGCACCCATGTCTTGCCAGAGAAGGGGGCTCCAACGACACAGCACTTGGTTCGACTATCCGAGTTCCCACGGTACCTTGATTGAAGGAGACGAGAGCGGCGGTGAAAGGAGGTTTGAGGTAAACTCACGAGTCCATTGTTATTTTGGTGTGTAAGTCTTGCGTGTATGACTTGCGTGTGGTGTCCGGTGGTGGTTGTGGTGGTGGTGGTGGTGGTTATGTATTGAAGGGTATGCGTCGGGGATAAGCCACTTGTACGAGTACGGTGCAAAGTGCCTAAAGGTGGGTCCTCCGGTGGAACGGGAATTCCGTGGCAACCGATCGGTTGTTGAGCCAATATTTGCCAAGATACCACAGGAAAGTGAAATGACACCTCGGGGCAGCCAGCAGTACAAGTATAGTGATTGAGGTAGAAATCATCTAAACTGTCTACTTTATGTACTCGAGTACGGTACTTCAAAATTGTCTCTGAGCAAAAAAAACAAAGTCTTGTGTTCATCACTTTGTGTTGTCTGTTATCACCTTGTCTTAGTCATCTACACTTCACTGTATATTTCAGCCTGGCATTAGGTAGATTCTGTCACTAGTTTCACTCTCACCAAAAATTTCCTTTAATTCCTCCTACCTAAGATAGTTAATCCTTTAAAAAAAGGGACTTTTTTATTCTCATTAGAAATATCTTTATCTCAGGGCTTTTTTCTTCCTGAAATTCCTTGTTGTCAATTAATTAAAGATCGCGTTCCGCCTGTTTTGAGGACCCGGTTTGAGCCCATTTGCAGGTGACTCGGCCGTAGTGCCGAGAGTGAGTGGTGGTGGGGTGGTCGTGGTGAAAGGGGGGAGGGTGGCTGGTGGCTAAGGGTATATTATAGTAGTGGTATGGTTTGTTCAAGATGAGCGAGATTCAGAAGATCGGGAGGGATCCGTGGGCCGATGACGCTGATGGGAAAGAGGACTGGCTCTCTGGGAATACTCGAGTACCGGTACCGTACTTGTAGGAGGGGAAAAAAGTATGTAGTTTTTGCTTTTGGTAAGAAATAAAGAAGGAAAGAATCCTGACTAACTTTGGTAGGAATGACTGAATTCGATTACCCTGCTCTTGGAAAATTTAGAAATCTATATAAAGAATCAAAATAAGAAAAGAAATTACAAAGGGCAATTGCCTTCTTGGCACTTGTTGATCTCACTGTTCAAAAGGCAAAAAAAGAAACAAAACCTTAGTAGGGGCGGTTACAGGTCAATTTATGTGCTCCTCCAGCTTCTGTGAAAGCATGATATAAATGGGTTGAAGTATCATTCCGCAGGTTTTTGGAAAATATGTGTTCAGTGACTCTTATGGAGTGCAACGAACGATACCGTGAACCTCCGGCTAGTTGTTATGGGAGTGAGAGTGGATGGAATGGGGACAGTTGGGGAAGAATTACAGTAGACCATTTGTGGAATCGTGGTGATCTATATGGAACGTGCCGGTACAGTACTTGGTTCAGACTACTATCCACCAGCAGATTCCATTACAGTTGCAGAGAGCACCCTAGGACAGTGCCTTCTGGACTTATGTGGTGACAGCAATCCTCTAGCTTTTGGTTTAACTTGAACTCTTTTTCACCACACTCGTTCAGGGCATCAGCTTGCCAGACCAACTCGGGTTGAAGCCTTTTCTATGTGCTTGGGTGAGCTCCTTCTTCCAGGTCTCCCCATCCCCTATAAGATCAAGCGTCCTGGAGGCACCGATTGGCCAGGTCATCCAAATTATTCTCTCTCTCTCTCTCCCTCTCCCACAAGTCAAGAAGAAGAAGGAGGAGGAGGCTTCCCTTTTTGCACTCTCGCTCTTCCAATACCGGCGTTCCTCTTCTGTAACAGCCCCCTTTGCTCGATTACCACTGGTCAAGTCCAGAGAGAGTCAGGGCGGCAAAGTCAGAAAAGCGAGGGAAAGGGAAGGAGGGTCAGGAAAGGTAGGGTTGGCCCAACAATAGCCTGCCCTACCTGAATCTCCGATACAGGCACCATCCTTCCTCTGTCCGCGTCTTTGTCTCGAGACCCACCCTTTTTTCATTTCCTTTTTTCAAGTCAGCACCTTCCTCCATACGTACAGTACAACACTGCACCCGTGCTTTGCAGAACTGTGCAGTAACCCTGAGGAAATCAACTGTGGTCACTTAGCACTTTCGTGCTTTTTTAGCACACACGCCTTAGTATTGTGTCACTTTACATGCCATAGCAGCTGTCCAGAATTACCGGTACCTCCAGTATCATCATCATACTCCTCAGTCAACACCACCACCACCACCACCACCACTACCACCCACAACCCCTCTCTCGTGTCCGAAGGACAAGATCCAGGAACTTTTTGGTGTTGCTTTTTGAAGCTGCGCCTGTTCAGCCCTTTCTCCTGTCGCTGCCTTCTGCTTGCTTTTGCCGAACGCGCGCTTCTATCCATCTACCTCTTACTCACATCCCCTTTCCCCGACCGAACGCTCTCTTCTCCTGCGCTCCTCCGACCGAGACTCGACCCTTTCCAATCTCCCCGCTACAGTACTTCTACTTCTTTTCGTCCCCAACCCTTCTTCCTTCCCCTCATCCCCACTTCTGCTCAAACATCTGCCCTTCTCACTGGCTACACCATATTACCGGTTGTCCCGACATACATACGGCATCGACGCCTCTGACCCATACCCATCCATACAGGATTGTCACCATCCCTCCCAGTGCATCATCTGCCTTATTACGCATCCTCCCAAAACTCTCACATCATCTTCGTTGATCTCCCTTCCTTGGTTTGGGCGCCGTTGGTTGCTTCCTGTTTTTCCGCTAGCCATCGGTTCCAGCTACCCATCCATCATACATAACTTTTCCATCTCTCCCCCCCCATCTCGACCCATCGCTACCGATACTTCATTTTTCAACCCGCGTCAACGGTTACATTGAAAAGTGCGCGGAAGAGAAAGCAAAGGGAGAAAGAAAAAAGAAAGAAAAAAAGAAAAAGAGGAAAGAAGAAAAGGGAGAGGTTCTCTTCACTTAGGGTTCTTCTCAATCTCTCGACTAGGTTAGCTGGTTAGTTAGCACTTGTGGTCAGCCGCCGGTGCTCGGGGAATCTATCCTCCCTTGAATAGCGGTTAGGCTCAACATCTGGAAGCGGTTCCTGGAAGAACAAACGGAAGAAGGGACCAATAGATAAGGGAGCCGAATAATATGACTACAGCGGATGGGCCCTCGCCCGGGGTTCACCCAGGTTCGCCTCCGACAAAAGCATCGCTGGCAAGCTGGTGGGAAAGATTCAAGAAAAAGCCTGCACCGAAAGAAGAGGGTAGGGCTCCCATTCCCTACCGTTCCCTTATATCCATAAATAAAACGGGCTATCTATAGTTTCTTGAGCTTACACTGATTTTACTTGTAGAACGCCCAACTGGAATATTTTCCGTGCCATTGCATAAGAGCATACAATATGCCAACGTCGCAATTTCTCTTACAGATGCCAACGGTGAACAGTTTATCTATGGCTATGTCCCTATAGTGGTTGCTAAGTGTGGTGTCTTTTTGAAAGAGAAAGGTTTGTTTGATCAGAATCTCTCCTGATCCCCTCGATTGTAAATCCTAGTTCTTATTTGTGTGCTCGCGTAGCTACCGATGTTGAAGGAATCTTCCGGCTGAGTGGGTCTGCCAAGAGAATAAAGGACCTGCAAACAATTTTCAATTCTCCGGACAAGTATGGAAAAGGCCTGGATTGGACTGGCTACACGGTCCATGACGCAGCAAATGTTCTCCGGCGTTATCTCAATCAACTTCCGGAGCCTATAATTCCTCTGGAATTCTATTCCCGGTTTCGTGGGCCATTAGCAAACCCACCGGAGGGTCAGGAGGTTTTAGTGGCCATTCGGTCATACCAGCGTCTTATTTCTGAGCTTCCGCCACTCAATCGGCAATTACTTCTCTACATATTAGACCTTTTGGCGGTTTTTGCCTCCAAGGCCGAGCAGAACCTGATGACAGCTAGTAACCTTGCAGCCATCTTTCAACCCGGCCTGATATCACATCCCAACCACGATATGGCGCCTGGCGAATACAAATTGTCCCAGGAGGTCTTAGTATTTCTTATCACTCACCAGGACCACTTCTTACTTGGGATGCGGGGAAGCGAGGACCAAAATCAGAATAGCCTAGGTGGACCAAATACTCCCTCATCTCCAAGGCGTTCAAAGACGATGGTCGGTAGGTCACCTTCGAATGGTAGTGCTGGAGCGGACGATGTGAGAAAATATGGCGGGATACGCAGAAATGTCTCGGTCACATCTCGGAGGTCTAGTGGTAGTCCAGTTGTGAGCAGTGTTGGAGTAGCGGTAGGGGGGGTTAGTGGCAGTGGTTTGAGTAGGAGTAATACTCTTCCCTCGAAGCGATCTCCTGCTGTACGACCTGTAGCCTTTGCGTCAGGAGACGTTTCGCCGAGCCCTAATTCTCCGCACATTCTGGCGCCTGCGCCAAATGTCACAAGGTCGCCTTCTATTGGAGGACAGATGCGCGAAAACGTCAGTCCCATCTCTCCGGACACTACTTCAGCTGAACCAAAACTTGAAGCTTCAAGCACGTCTCCACCCAGAACTGAGGTTCCTGGGCGGGCTCCTAGAGCCCCCCCTAGGGAGCTCCCTAGCGAGGGTCCAGAGAGCCCTCAGATACAGCCACAACCGGTCGTAACACCCACGAAGGAAAGGACATTTCAAAGTTTTTTCTCACTATCCCCCGAGGGTGATAAGAGCAGACCCGCAAACAAGCTAAAAAAAAGGCGAATTCCAGGAAGTGGCGGTAACTCCGCCGAGTCTTCAACAACATCCTTACCAGGTGCTAGTGGCGGACGGGATCCCAATGGGCCTGCTCCGACCTCCCACGGAATGCTTGAGTCTAGTAAGCTATTATTTCCTCACCCACAATCGCCACCTCCACGCTCGCCGAATATCGACACAGCTTCACCTTCGAGTTCCCAAACCAATCAAGCCTCTGCGGGCAATCCACCCGCTCTAATGCCTGCAATGTCACCTACACCGTCAGCAACTTCAAGTGTGACCAGCCATAGCAGCACTCATTCCCAGTCGGACACGGCTACGAATCCTACTCGTTCTCCGGAAAGGGCAAAGCGGCGTTGGCGCCTATCGAACCCACGGCTTGATAACCCCCCTGTCAGCCCAACGTCCTCAAATGGCGGCGGGTCTAGTGGTAGTCTTGTAGAGAGGATAAGGAAGGCCTCTAGGAGTCCGCCGGCCCGCCAGAGAAGCGTTAGTGGAGAGGTCTCCCGCCCCTTTGACGAGGATAACCACGCAAAGGCACCCAAAAATATATTCGGATGGTTACAGAAGAGCATCGATGAACGGAAGCAGCACTTCGAGCGTGAGAGGGAGAAGGAGAGGGAGAGAGAGAAGGAGAGGGAGAGACATAAAGCAGAAAGACAGGTTGCTCTTCAGTTGGAGCAATTCATACATCCCAAGAGCCCTCCCATACAACCCTATGCACCTAGCTCGCCTTTGGTCCAACCTCCTACCCCATTGTCTCAGCATCAGGCAGATATGCCTTCACCCATGTCTCCGATATTGGAGAGGGGAGCTTCACCCCTTGCGGTCGATGGTCCCACTGAGCAGTCGCAGAAGCCCACGTCATCGGCTGAGCCCAAACAAGGCTCGGAGGAGACAATCCGAGACGTGAAGCCCGAGGAGAGCCCAGAGCGAGTATCGATACCAGGAGAATCAATTGAACCAGAAGGCCGAGCCCTCTATCAACCCACAGAGGCCAAAGTACTAGAGCAACCCGAACCTAAGGTTTAATACAATGTCTCTTGAGCGCAAACGGGGAATTGACTAGATAATGAGTTATTTCTTCCGTCTCTCGCCGCCTTTGTTATAAAAAAAAACCTCCCCAAGTGTCTCCTCCGTGATACACTTCTTTTCCTATAACTGTAGCAAATGAGGAATGAGACAAGATATTCATGGAGTTTTGTTTTTCTTTTATGGTACTTTGCTTTCCTCTTACGATGGGCAAATTTCGAGTCTTTTTCCTTTCTATTCTCTTCTATTCTACGGAGGTTCTGCCTAGGATGGTCATATTATTCCCCTAACCCATTCTTCCATGTTTTACGACCCGCTTTTTCAATGATTTCTTTATTTTATTTTCTCTCTGCTACTGACTAGGTGGGCGGATGCCTGCGGGAACACTTCCCTTCCTTGCACAGCGACGACGAAGGCGTGGTCTTGGAAGACGAAAGGAGAAAAAAAACCGAAAAAAAACCAAAGTTTGGAGAAACGGGGCAGGGAGGGGAGTTTCTGATTTATTTCCGGAGTACATGAATTTCAATTTTTCAATTTTTCAATTTTTTCAACCCTCAATCCCCCAACCTCCAATATTCAATTTATTTTCTACTAATTCTACTAATACTTCTACTTGTTTTTGACGATGACGATGGCGGTGATGATGACGGAGCGGACGGAGCTAGAGCTTGATGAGACTACGCTTGCTCTTGCGGCTTCTCGCTTTGGTGTTTTCTTTATCTGGTATTGTCTTCTCTGGTACTGTGGCGTTAGTTAGCTTCCTACTGCAGTCGGGGGGGGGGGCAGGTTACGGCCGCGCTTTTCTCCTTTTCTCTTATTTTATTAAAAATGGGTTTGGTGGGGGGTTAGTTTAGTTGGGTTAGTCTAATGTTTGTATGTATGCCCGTATGCATGTGTGCGTAGGATGGATTGGATGCGGAAATGGCGATTTGGTGGTTGTAGTACGGACTGAAGGGTTAATGATTATAGCTACCGCTTTTCTAATTTATGAATTTAGATTTTTTTCCCCTCGTCGAGGATAATAGGTGATGGATACCCTGGCGAGCTAGTTGGTGTGGTATGGTGTGGTATGTATCATAATGCCGGTATAGTGCCTTGCACTCAAAGCGTGCGCCGTGCTCTATGCAACACATAATGCTCAACCTCATGAGGAACTTACGGCTATACCCTAAACACACTGCATTCTGACGATCCCGTATTCCGTTCCAGGCATACTGTGCTATGTAGTAAGTTTGGTACTTTTTATGAATTACAGGAAACTGTATGTACACCTCATATATGACAATTAGAGTTACGGGCTTATGATTTGTGAGCATTGAAACCAAAATACTATTATTATTGACGTGAAGTTGCTGTGAATGGAATACAGGATCTTTAGAACATTGTGTTTTCAAGATATAGCTCTAGCTCCCTACGGGGCTGGGTGTTACATGTTGCGTGGGGCGTGGAGCACGTGTTGCGCGCAAGGCACTGTCGTAATAATATATTATCATGCATACCGCGGCCTAAAAAACGCAAAACTTACTGTACACTCGATCGTTTCACAATTTATCACTCGCAGGCACTGAGGCACAGGTGTGTATCTGGCATAGGGCTGAATTCGTCTATCAGGACCTTGATGACATCGCATCAGGAAAGCGAACCGCAAAGACATTATTATCTGGTTCCAGGTTACAGATAAAACACTCAACATGCTCTACTATGATAACCTAACCTCCAGGGCGGCTCGGAATTTCCCCCACCGCTGTGCGAGGCTAGTTATTTGGCGAGCTCACAAAATGCTCTAAATGCAACTAGGTCCTCCTCTGCCTCAAGCTTGAATGTGGCCGTAGCACCAACAAAATACACATGTCCACAATCGAGGGCTTCCGTCTTGGGGCCTACCGAAATTTTGCCTTTCCCACTGGTCGCAATGATGATGCTCGGTCCCTCGATGGGCTCGAACTTTTCCGAATTTCCAGACTTCAGTTCAGTCTTTACGACAGCGAACTCATCAATAGGAGGATCGTAGAGGATCGAAGTAGGAACATCAGATTTAGAGTTGGATCCACGAGGGTATGGCACCGGTCTCATCTTTTGTTCTGAGATAGGAGCGTAGGAGTAGGTGAGCATTGAGACGAGGTTCTTGACGTCCTTGTATTTCGGTGTGAAGCCTGCACGAACCACGTTGTCACTCGCAGCCATGCATTCAACAATATCTGCACATTGCACATATTAGTCAACTTGTCTTATGAAATAGTGGCTGGGGTAGAAACAAACCTCCGGAAAGATAAGCATGAGGATCGTTTGCCTGCAGGAACATTGCTTCACCAGGCTGTAGCTTGACATAATTCAAAAGGAATGAACAGAATAACCCGATGTCGCCGGGGAACTGTCCGTCCAATCGGATAATCAAGTCCGCGAATTCCTTTCCCCCATGTTCCTTCCCCCCAAAAGACTCCGGGGTCTGTGTTGCGGATTCTACGAGTTCGCCGGCTAGTTTCTTGACCTGAGCCTCCTCAGCGGTCATAACGGCCTCAAACAAGCCCTTCAAGGCTTCCTTGTTAGTAGCTATAATTGCCTCATCACTGGCATCTGCCTTGTCCCCAACAGCAGCAATAAACAAATCTGCCTTGGACTCGCCAACGAGCGCACGAAGTTGTGGGGTCGATTTCAAGAGGGAGACAATTTCAGAGAGGGGGCGAAAGCCACAGAATCCATCGAAAGGAGTGACGGCAATGGTCATCTCAGGCTTGTGATTGTCATCTAATGGTACGTCACAAGCTTTCAGTTACAAGCTCTATTCAATAGCAACTGAGGAGCGTACCAGGGTAGTTCTTCGGGTCTTCGCTATGTAGTCTTTCGGCAAGCTTCTTGTCAGGGTGGGCCTGGATGCTGAGGGCTTTCTGAATCGATAGAATTTTGAAAAGGAAGGGCAGTTTTCCTTCGTATTTTTCTGCAATATCGTGCGAGAGAAGGGCTGTGTTGCCGTTGACAAGCTCAAGGAGGGTAAGCCCAGTGTTCACATCCTTGGATGGGTTGGATGGGTGAGTTCCCATCCAGAGCTTAAAATAATCAGCAAAGCAGCTTTGGGGGGAAGAGCAGGATGGGCACCTCAGCATAAGGCCTTGATTCCTCAATTTTAAACCCAGATTGGGTAGTTGCAGCGGCAAAACGAGCCGCCGCTGAATCGTTTCCAATCTTTCCTGTACACAATTGTACCCCGCATTAACACCTTTCAACCCATTTGGACCACCCAAAGAGAGCTTACCCCAATCATAAGAATTTGCACCTGAACCCCGCATATAAGTTAGCCCTGAATATGCTCAAGTCGAACTACGGGTCAGAAGCCTACCGCATTGAAGCTGGATAAGTGGCACTGGAAGCATTTTGGATTGCTGTGAAATAACCAACGGCGGTAATAAAGATATGGAAATACCCCCGATGCCCAGAAGGAAAAAGTTTAGACCAGACTTTTGCCAAGGTTTGTTCGAAGGTTGAAGGTCGATGGGAGCTGTTGTCCCTGCCCCGCTCAAGCATGGGCCAACTCAGAATGTTGCTGAATCATCCTAGATACAGGGATAGAACTTGTGCTTCTTTGCTCCCTAAGTGCATTGATTGGCTTCCAAAACCTTTAACCTCTCACCAGATTACCGAGAGAAGCCTGAGCAATACCGGTGTCCTACCAAATTCCCTTCAAAAGCCTCCCTTTTACGATACCAGCTTCTGCCAAGCACATGGCTCTCTTCACGATTACCGAACTCTAAAATCAACCCAAATCCACTCACAATCATCACTCAAGAGAGCCCCTCCTCCCCCGAGAGCTACCACAATGCCCCCAAAACAAACCAAGGGAGAGTACATCGAAACGGTACGCGCGCAAAAAATCACACACCTTCAAACAATCCCACAATAATAGTAACTCACGCGGTGGACAAAAACTTAACTTAGGACACCGGAAACAAAGTATCCCGTAAATCTGTCATTCTCGGTTCTCAAAATATCATTCTTGGTGGAAAGGTGCCTACCACCTTATCTATCCACCCTTTTGGCTCAACATTGAAGTTAACAGGGAAAACGTGGGAGGCGATAAGAAAAGACCGTTATCCAAGCCGATTGCACTATTCGCGGAGACCTTCGTCGTACCGTGGCACCAGGCCAGCATAGCGGGAACGTCGCCATAGCTGTCGGCCGTTACTGTTTTCTCTCTCGGTCCAGCGTTCTACGACCTCCTGGGAGGACGCATCAAAAGTCAGTACCCACGTGCTACCTAGGCCTCCAGTTGCACAAGAAGTTGACTAGTTGCTGTTACACAGGACTTTCAGTTACTACCCTATGAAAATTGGGGATCACGTCTTCGTAGGTGAAGGGTCTGTAGTCGAGGCTGCGTTAATTGGCTCCTACGTTCACATTGCCAAAGATTGTGTTATAGTCGGTTTCCGTCGCTAGTTTCTTTGTTTTTTTTCTAATCCTCAAAATTTACTAACTTATCATCATCACCAAACACAGGGGAAGTTCGCGATTATAAAGGATTGTGTCAGGATAGAAGAGGGCACTGTCATAGCACCAAATACTGTTATTCCCTCATTCTCGCTTGTTTCAGGGCGTCCGGGCGTAGTAATAGACGAACTGCCAGAGACTGCGCAGGAGGGGCTTGAGCGTAGGTTACCCAACCACCTTACCTATATGATAATTGGTGTGCATATCCTAACTATTGGCGTAGTGAAAAACATATACCGGGTGATCTAGAGTTTCCATTTCACACATCTTTGTCATAACCCGGTCTTCCTCGCTCGCCTCTTCTACTTAAGCTCTTAAATACCGACATCCTCAATCTTTGCTGGCGTTCTTCTTTTTAAGCACCATAGAGCGATATCTGGGGTCAATTGGTGATTCACAGCCATGGCATCCAAGATTTAAACCATACATCTCCAACCTTCCGTATCCAAATTGTGTAAAGTAACTCAGACCTGAAATAACTACATAAGCCCTGGTATCTCAACCAAACATATAAACTTAACCTAGATTACCCTCGCTGTGATGCGGACCCAAGTTACGGGATACAGATACTACCCAGTGCCCCCCCTGCTCAACGCTTCCCTATGCTACGGCCTCGGCAGCCGAGTAAACCCACTGCTCTAGCTCCTCCGCTCACAGACGGACAGTGGACCATCAGCACGCATATCCCTGCACCCAGCGTCATACGGAATCTCCAATTCAGTTGTATGCCGCAGCAATACTACTAGAGTTCTCTTCGCCACTGGTGCAGATAGATTTGTCATATCCATTTCCCCTTCTTACCATAAGTGCATATCAGCAGCAAGTAAGCGCAAGACATAGATTACCCGAGTGATATACCATGATGTAGGCGGCGCATATGGTTTTGGTACAACAGCCAACATGGGATATAGGAGCGAGGGAGGGAAAGGAACGAACCATTCTGGAGGAGTTAGTGTGAAGTTGAGGGGTTTTACTTCTTTAGGTTTGACGAACTTCTTGGGTTGTTTGAAATGGGGAAGGTACCCGGATTTGGCGTGCCTGGCGTAGGGGTGTATCAAGAATTTTGGTAGGAGCGGAAAGGCCGAGCCTACTTGATCCTTCCGGGGAACAGGGTTGTGAAAGCCCGTTTGGTGCCCGATTTTGGAACGTGCCGATGAGATATTAAATATAGGTTGTGCGGGCGATGCGGTAGAAGGTCAATTACATCTAAGCCAGCAACAATAGTTAGCTTAAAGCTCTAAGAGATCCCAATCGATAACATAAACTTGGGAGATCTCTCTCGGTGGATCCTTAATATCTAAAGATCCCCGCACCAAACTCAGCCCATCCGCCAGGCTGCTACCCGGTGCATCACAGTTGGTGCTTGAGTACCCATTACAAAAAAAAAGTAGTACAACATACGGGTAAATTCTCAAGATATTCAAACAACCGTCAAAGAACATGTTGCGTCAGTACTCTCCGTCTGAGACAGTCTTCAAATCAGCCTCCTTCCGCATGTTTACCGCACCAGTGGTGGCCTTGTCTTTCGATTTCTTTCAATTGTTCGGGCGCTAGCTAGCTACCTCCCTCCGGCCGAACCGAGCTCTTGTCATGAGGGCTTCGGGGCGGAGGAGGGAGCCTAAGTGCTTAGCAGGGACAGAAGGGGGGTGGACTTGAAGGTCACGTTATCTGGCCCGTAGGAGCGAATGGCTAGAATAGATTTGTGGTATGATAGGATATATATAATACACTGTTTTGAAGGTGCGGGGGAAGCCTAAATGCCCAAGATTCTCTGAGAGCAAATCCGAAACTAGGGTGACCGCTCAAGAGCCCGGAGGAGGTCGTAATCTAGAGTAATGGTGATCACGGTAGGACGCATCCATTGCACCGAGGGGCGCGAGGTGTCAGCGGAGTTTGCAGATAGTCATGATGCACCACACGAGATGTCAAACACAATTATTGAGCATCGAGTAGCAGGTCATGATGCATTCCACCCTTCGCGGGAGGTCTCCATACCGTAATCTAACAGCCTAGGGTGAGAACTGTCACTTTCCTGGAGTTGGGACCCGCTGTTGCACAAGTACAAATGTAGTTATCATAGTGGTATAGTTGCGGGCGTCCGAAACCCACCACCCCTGCTCGAGTATCAAGATAGAACGAAAGTTAATAATGAACGTCCCACAATAACAACAAAGGTTTTTGAGAATCGAGCTCCATGAAAATACTCATAACCAGCTCCTCTTCGATTCTGTGGACTCTAATCTTTTTCCTAAGGGAGCTTTGATTAAGAACGATACGGTAGGGCGGGCATTTTCGGGCAGGGGAACATATTGCACTCGAGTACTTGAGTATCATACGAACAAATTTACGCCAAGGCACACTTGCTGAGCGAACTGGGGGAACAATAGGGACAGCTTTATGTTAGCTGCCTGGCAGGATACAGGCATACGGTATTCTACCAGCCGCCAGTACTAGCACTCGCACCAGCAGTCTTCAACAGGGCACAGCGAAAACCGGCGAGTGGCGAACAAGGTTCAGTAACCGGTACTTTTTTGTTACCCTACTTTGGCGAATTCATCCTTCTGCCTGCAAAATACCCATGCTCGTCAGCCGCCGTTGAAAACTGTCTCATTGTAACTGGTTTTTTTTCTCATTCACCTGCCAATGGGAGCGTGAGATGGCCCGTCCTTACGACACTCGGCGACTCGTTGGTCACTAGAGGCTAGGACTTCTATTGGTTCAATAATTTTATTCTTAACTAACGTTAATGGAGCGACCTATCCAAGCTTGCACAACCATACAGCAGTACTCGAGTACGTTCCAAGGAGTACTTGTACGCCAGTCCCAAATCGCCTCGTCCTGGTTGACCCGGGTGTTGTTGTCTATGTCTAACTAAGAAGAGAGAAGGATGGCTTATATGCAGAAAGCTCTGCGCGCCAAGCTACATACAAAGTGGGCAAGTCACAGTGGGAGAAAATTATCAATGTGACCGCCAAACTACCCCATGATATGACCCTAGCCCACACCGCATACCAAGCAATTATTCACCAACTCGATAGACCCCATACAAATATCTTACACAAAACCCCACGAAGATCCCCTCTCTGCTCTAAGCCGAACCTACGATAGCTCTGTCGAGTGCGGAGTATTATATCATAAACAGAAACTGGTATCGCAAACCACCGGTAGCACTAGGTCTTTATGCTCCATGGCTTCGCTAGAGTTCTTGGCCACCGAACTTCTGCTCAACATCGTCCAATATGTCGCCGGGACCCCGGAAGAATTCACCATCATTAACGGATGCAAGGAACAACTGCCGCTCAAAAACTTGTCTTTAACATGCAGGCGACTTCGCGCTGTATGCTTCCGGTTCCTTTTCCGTTCGGTGAAGCTCTCACTCGAGGACGGACACACGCGTAGGAGTATTGGGGAGCTGCGGGAGTTCATACGGGACAATTCTTTGGAGCGAACAATCGAGAGCATGGGGCTAGCTATGGGGCCTCAGTGGAACGGGGGAAAGGTTGGAATAGAGTTGAAGAAATTTCTCTGGGAGATTTCCTTGAAATCCTTGTCAATACGTCAGCACCGGGCCCCTGGTCTCCGGGAGAAGTCAGCTCGGTGGCCATACTTTCTTGCTACGCTCGAGAGACTGCGGCTCGAAGGGGTTGACGACGGTAACGACCTCAGAATGCTGCTTTTAAAGGAGTGCCCTATCCGCCTGCTCCATGTGGACGACGGCAGCTTCCGTTCCCTATATTATGAGGATGAATATTATTTCCAGGGCAGGGCGAAATATGGGCCCGGAATCGCATCTTTCAAACCCTCTGTATTCCCGAACCTTACCACTGTAGTCTACCATGCTGCCTGGCCACCCTTTAACCGCTTCGATGGCTTCCTCGAGTTTGTCGGGAGATTGTCTTCTATCAAGGTACTCGAAGTGAAGCTTATGGGGGACGAAGATCTTGAATTGGATTTCTGGAGGAGGGCCTATAACGTCCGGTTCGGAGAAATGGTTTCGGCATACCAAATATTGGCGTGGAAGGTCGGGACCATCGGCAGCTTGCAACGCCTAGTTGTTCGCGATCACTGTATTCCCTATCACGGAGAGACAGATCCCCCACAATCCTTTACCGAAGGCCCTGTTGGCACTTATCAGAAGCAGAAAGACGCACAGATGCGGTGAATGGGGGGCCAGGAACTTAACGGAGCTTCCCGGATGATGACAGGGAGTGTAGTAATTGGAATTGGATATAGTTAGAGGGTAAATCTCTTTTCGCCACTGCATTTATAGATGTTCTTTTTGTAGGGGGGGATATGGGCGTTGTATAGGATTTGGGTTCGTATTTCCATGTTCTGGTCTTACGTAGTGTTTTCTTGTGGGGGTTAAGAGGGGTGTCCACCTCGTTATTGCCTGTCTTGTTTGATAGCACGGTACATGATGAAAAAGGATTAGGACGGTGGATGTTATAAGTGCGAATGATACTGGGATTTACAGAATGATTCCAAAAGCAGTCACTGCAGAGGTTGTCGCAGATGCAGAGTTCGGGAGATGAGTTCAATATTGCTGCGAGAGGTTAATTTGCCTACCTACTCATTTCGTTTCGTGAACCGGAGGTCTGCTGTTTTCCCTGAGGATATATGTGCCACTCATACACGTGCTTATTGGATCCCTTACCCTCTTGTCTTCAACCGGGATCCGTTGTTTATATATAGCTAGAGATCGTAGTTTTGCGTAAACATTATTTCTTGGTCTTCTCACTCGTTTGTGGCTGCATTTGATGGAAATTAGCTCCGGCAATACCAGCAGAATATATCATATCATACAACAAGCTGAAAGGCCATGACACCCGGGGTATTGTGGTGAGGGTTGATTGACATATACCCAGTGCGAGCGAATCTGGGGGTGGTACTGGCACTGGGGCAGCGGGGTGGTGGGGTGGTGGTGGCTGTTGCGGAGGTGAACCCCTTTTCATGACAAGGCCGTGGTATTTATCAGATTAGTAGTTATATCATCGTTGCTATTATTGTCCTGATAAACAAAATTTTGATGTAAACATCGTCAATGCGGAGTAAAGGCGCATGTTATTAAGGCGAGATTTTCATGTACGGCACAGTGCCAGTGTGTAGTGTTGTTTGTAGGTTCCACTTGGATTGTTGCCCTGCTTATTTTTTTATTTTTATTTTTTTCTTCTTCCTCCTATCATGCTTGAAGGGATCATCCGGTCCTCAAAGCCTGGATCCAATTTACGGCCCCTTTTTTTTGTGGGATGGCCCATCCCTGACTAGTTTTTCCCTATTCTCGTTTCCGAACCTGTTCACCTCGTCTCCCACGCAATCTCCAGTTTCTCCCACACAAAATTTCCACAACTACATCACTCACCCACCCACCACACACCCACCGAGGTCCCCTCCAGTTATTATCTTAAAACTTCCACAGAAATAGCCATTTCCCGCCTTTCTGTTCCTCAGCTTCACATCAAAAATTTCACCCTACTCACGACACGTCCGAAAATTCGATTTTCTTTTCGCGTCGGTTGTTGTCGCAGCAACGCCCTCCACCTATACAATCCAGACAGATCCTCCCATCCCACAAGGCTCTCCCAAGCTCGCTCCCCCTCCTTTTCATCTGGTCAAAACATCAAGGATTTTGAATTCCTTCAAAAGACCCAAGGCTGAAAACGTCCAAATAAACACGTCAGTTTGTCGCTGCTCTTCTTAGGAGTAGCAAGATCACGGGTCCAAGATGGGTGGTGAGTGGCCGTAGTCCTATTTGTGGATGGGAAATAATTTCGAGAAGGCTAATATTTCCCCACAGGTTCTATATCAAAAATCATGGTAATATTTCGCTGGAAACATTTGTTTTTCGTTTTAAATGAGTTACTGACCTTGGACCAGAGTAAGCTGTTTGGAACGAAGGAAATGAGGCTACTCATGTTAGGTTTGGATGCCGCTGGAAAGACGAGTACGTTTCTGAAATTGCTCTCAACCCCCTCTATCGTCCCCTATCACAGGCTAACCCTTTTCTTTCTTTTTTTGAATCTAGCTATTCTCTATAAATTGAAACTTGACCAGGATGTAACAACAATTCCGACAGTTGGATTCAATGTTGAGACCGTAACTTACAAGAATGTCAAGTTCAACGTGTGGGTGAGTTTTCGGACGATTTCCTGATTACAAAACATTCTGCGGGGTCGAGGCTGAGAGTGATTTCTTTACGTAGGATGTCGGTGGTCAAGACAAGATCCGTCCTTTGTGGCGCCATTACTTTTCTGGTGAGTGCCCCGGTTCCACAACGCTCATGTTTGCTGTGTTCCGTGCCTAATGTATCTTTTTAATGCAGGTACCCAGGGTTTGATTTTCGTTATCGACAGTCATGATCGTGACCGTATCGATGAGGCAAGGCAAGAGTTGCACAGGATTATTCAAGACCGAGAGATGAAGGAGTCCCTCCTGTTAGTTTTTGCTAATAAGCAAGATATCCCTGGTTGTGAGTAATCCCATCTACCATCTCGAGGAGCTAGTGCCAAAGCGCCGGTGCTTGATCCCACAGGATAAGGCCGGCTTACCATGTTCCAAAACTGAGCTGACGTTCTATGCAATCAGGCATGCCACCTTCAGAGGTTACAGAAAAACTTCAATTACACAAGCTGAAGGACAGGGTCTGGTATGTGGTGCCTAGTTGTGCCACTACCGGTGAGGGGTTATTTGAGGGATTGGTATGTTTTTTCTTGCTTTGCATGGATGTTTTTATTCAACATGCCCCATGGATACTAAAGAAGTTAACGCTGACTTCTCGCAATAGGGTTGGTTGTCCAATAATGTCAAGACGCAAGCTCCTGCTCGGAAGTAGACGGCTCCCGTTGCTCCATGCCCCTACAACTAAAGTTAGCTGGAGTCACAATAGCACCAAGTGAAATTGATGCCAAGGTCGAGTTGTATGATATAGTCTTGTCTCGGACCACGAGCGAGGCCTGTTGTAGAGCCGCTTATTTCCTTTTTGCTGTCATCTTATGCTCAGGGTGTTTTCTTTATTTGGGAGCTTTACGTTAATTATCGCCTCTTTTTTTCCTTTCATTTTCTACTGCTTACCCTTATCGTCCTTTTAATTAATGAAGTCACGGATATTTCAGCCGACTCTTATACACCCTCTCCCTTTCTTTCATTAACTCAGTCATTTGCCGAGCCCATTTCTTGTGTCCTCAGTGCTACCTATCTATCTATTTCCTTATACTCCGAATATTCTTCCATTTCGAAAATACACCCCCCGCGATCTGCCTCTATTTTCCTTTCTCACCTTCATCTCATATGCATTGCGTTTTACCTCTCATGATGCCCCACGAATGTTTGCACGAGAATTCAAGTCCTTTTTTTTTTGTTACTGTTGGTTTTTAGCTCTCCTGCCGACTCCAGAACCGGGAGTCTCGTTTTAATATTAGTATCATACTCCCGATAGTGGGGATGGGCGGCGGATAGAGGGCTTGTTGGCACTAGTACTCCAGGATGGCTGTTGTGGGATGTCGATATAGGGGTGATGTGGTCGGAAGGTGAAGATGGGAGCAGGATTGGGGGGAGTACTAGGTAATGTGTAATATAAGTCAGTAGCATCTCGAAAAAATAACCATTTTTCTTCCCTTTTCTAAACGTCCCGTTCGTATATTTTTGTTTATTGCGCTCTGTTGACAAGAAGGCGCGTACTGTACTCGAGACTGCTGGCGCAATATGTCTGGCTACCTGGGAACCGTGTGTGCGAACCGGGTGCGGCCAATCTGCAATGATCATAAGCCCCGTTCTGCACTATTATTCATGCAGACCCACCTACCATCACCAACCAGACGTAACGCGTCCGCCCAGAATCATGTCCTAGACTAACTCTCCCCGCCGGAGCAAACGGCTCCTTCCGTGAGGCTGGGAAGTTAATCTTGCTTGACATATCAGCACTCCCGTCCGTATACGTATCACAGTAGACATTGTGATGCACACAAGTAAATTCAATACTATACAGTACCGAAGCAGGCCTATATGATGGTCTATTAAGTTAGTAATAATGTTACTCTTACTCTTTACGGGAGCAATGCCGATGTACTTTGTGCTGTGTTGTGCAACACCATTACGGCTTTGGAGTGTCGTCCGTCCTTGTCCTGGTCTTGGACGGACGGGCTGCCCCGTCGAGAACACTGTTTCCCTCTAACGGTCATGAGCATAGGGACCACAAACCCTTGTCTATCCCATCACTAACCTCCACCCCCGAGCACTGTGCTCAAGCACCTGTACCCGGGGATAGACAAAAGCCCGGCCCGCCTCCATTGGGTGCATATGTATGATGACTAAGCTGGATTAGGAACTTCGAGTGATAGGAGGTGAGTATTTTTTGGTGCCATCAAAGAGTCAAGACTAGTAACACAGGCACTCGCCCAGCATTTGCTCCATCCTCACCGGCCACGTCTGTCGAAAAGCTTTCCACTGATGTTATATTACACAAACACCTATAACGTATTCCACGGCATAGTGAGCCATGCACCCAAAGAATAGCCACTACAATTTCGACCAGAGTTCAACCAATTGTATTGCTCAGATCTGCATATGACTCGCTATGTCTTGGAATACGTTATCGCACAACCCAACGGCCCATCCCACTGCTGAAGTTCTGCCCCCCTACCCCACAAGTTCCACACCCACCCTGCCCCACAAACTCTTGCCCCTTCAGTGATCAAGCAACCCTTCTCTGTTCCGTACCTCCTGGAAAAATAACACGCAACAATAAGCAAGATAAACTGAATTGGTTAAGAGGCCAGCTTCCAGTAGCTAGGAGCCGGGTATGGGTCCAAGTCAGTCAACATGGTTTTTCGGGGTATTCTCAGGGATTGGCGCAGGAAGGGGGGGGGGGTGGGCTTACCAGCATTTTTGCTTTGGGTGCAGGTGCAAGATATTTTCGAGATGGGATGTAGGGCTCGTCGAGGCGAGGTGGGGGATAGGGACGTATGATAGGACTCGGAGCGAGGATAGAGACGGTGATGGGGGGAGCCAGCAACACTTATATGACTTCCTCCTGGCCCCATATGACGCACAAGGAACGTGATTTTACCGTATAAAGACTCTTTGGTTTGGGTGCTGTGTCGTATAATATCTCAGCGGGGTAGTAGTGGTGCTAAAGCACAATAAGCTTGGCAGAGTAGGTTAACAAAAATAGCTATCATAATACCAATTAATGAGATCCAGCAAGCTCAGACTCCCCAAGCCATATATCTCGTCTGGAAAACACTATTCGCTCCCGGGGTGTTTTGTGGCGGTGCGATTGGTTTACGGACTTACAGTGACTGCCTCCAAATACCGGCACCCTTGCGCCCGAGTGCTCGTGGAAAGAGGTATTATAAAGTATGATATCATACAAATTCCCGGCATGAAGAACCTGAACCCAGGAGCGGTTACTAGGACCAGCACATGCTGCCAAGGGCACCGAATCTGCCCTGTAAATATCATAATATTATTATGATACATATCATACATAAAGTGCACCGGGGTTGATATAGGGCACCATACCTACCTGCCCGGGCCCGGGGGGTACGGATCAAAATCCAAGCCCACCAGGGAAGAAATCCTGATGTATGATATCATAGGAGCTCTCAGGCGGAAGGCAGTTCTGGTAGGGAATGTTAATCAGATCGGTAGCCCTGATACCCTCACGTTACGGCAGTAGCTGGATGTGCCGGCTACTCCCCCCCGATATTCTCAATGATATGTCCGAGACATGCACTCGTCTAATGGGGGTCAGGCTATATTTTAGTTACAGTTATAAATACAATTCGCACCTCCTTCTAGTGTGCTCGCTATCTCTCCAGCCGTTCATTAGGCCACTTTGCTAAGGGAAATCAAAGCGTGTTCCCCATCTAATTGACTAGCCTGCTATCAGGATTCAGGAGAGGGTTTAGAATTTTCGAGTGAGATATGGTGATGCATTCTGCTCTCCCAGTTTGTCAAACTTTGAACCTAAGCGGAAAGGGAGGAAAGAGGGTGGTCCGATATATGTGGCTTACGGCATGCAGATCAAGACCTCTGCCCCTTTCCCTAAACCTGGGGCAGTGGGCCGAGTTTAGAAGTTCCAGCCCTTGTCTGGCAGGCAAATTGGTTTCACTGTCGACGATATCGTGCAAGTATCCTGTACTATGTACGCAAAAATCTGTGTCTGGATTTAGTATGCACACTCAAATGCGCACAGATAATTTACTATACAAGTCCGTAATCCCCCTATTCAAGTACTTCATACCTAGCCCCATAGATATCCAGGCGATACAGTTTTATAGGGAAGTGTACACGGGTTTCTGGGGCGGCGCCCATACAAGGGGTAGAACTTCACTGGACAAGGACTGCTCCTGGCTCGTGCGCTTCTAATCAAGGCAGCGTTTGAATAGATTACGAATATCACTCAACTTAGGTCACTAAAGCAATAGATTCGTGTGAATGGGTTTTATTCTAAATGAACGACTAGGCCTTGTGGCTCAAGATACGGAAAACAGAAAACATAGTTGGCCAAAGGGACATGTGCACAAAAGCAATAGAAAAGGAGACCAATTCAAACAATATCATAGATCACCTTCAAGCCACGCTACACAAAATTAAAAACTATTCCCGGCTCAATTGGGACTCCCGAAGGCCTAAGCGAAAAGCTTGTGCTCCAAGGTCATGTCGGACTCAGGGTCTAGCCCAACACAGGCACGGAAGATGTTGGACATTGCCGCACGTTGTTTGGCGAGAGAATTGATGACAGGAGTTCCAGGGGGTGTGCAGGGAGCCTAAGGAAGAAGGGTCAGTTGTGGGTTCACTGGGAAGGAGTGCAGTTCGCAATAAATTACCTTCAGCATGTAACTCAAGATACTGAGGACACTATGAAAGCCCTTGTAATCCTTGGTCGCAACACGGTTAGAAGCGTGAGACTTCCAGGTGATGCGTGTCATGAGCTCGGCGATAAGGGCGAGATCGATAATGAGCGGGCTCGCCAAGAGGGAATCCTCGCAAACATTGGACATGCTATGAATCGCTGTAAGTTTACTGGCCCAGAACATGTGAGAAGCTGTACGGTGCAACTTACGAGATAGTTTGGTGGCCGCCCATGAAAATTTCACCGTAGTACTCATCCAATGCGCGCTTGGAATCTCCAACGGCAGGCATGTACTTGATGACTACAGTATGATCAGGATGTTCTCCCTTCTTATACAAAACGGAGTTGGCCTCCACCATGTCATCGACGACATTGCTCTTACTAATCTCCTTGCTTCGGAAGGTCTTCTGCTCGCTCAAATTTCTCCCATCTGTCACAAGTTAGTAATGCCCAAAAGAAAGGGCGGGGGTGAGAATACCGTTGTTTCCTAGATGGTTGTAAGAGGCAATCGAAGTAAGTTTGATACCGGCATTGACAAGGAAATCGACCAACGCGGATTTCATCTTGGTTTGGCCGGACTTGAAATCGTCGCCGCCGATGAAAGACTTGTGTTGCTCGGCAAGCTCAATTGCACCCGGAACAAACGTATTCTGTGGAGAACCATTGATGAAAGGGACGCCTTCTTGGATACAAGCGATAGCAAAAATAGTAGATGGTGCAACTTCATCGTGGCTAACCTTGACGGCGGCAAGAAGATTCTCAGCAGTGTCATTGACACCGGAAATGATCTCTGCGTAACGTTCGGTGTTGGCGGTCCAGAGAACGATAACCTTGTCGAGGTTCTTCTCTGCCTTGAAGTTACTAGTAGGAAGCAAGAGTCAGCATTAACATAATTTCTCAAAGGATATTGTATTCTGCCTACCGGATATCGCTGCGGATCTTCTCGACATGTTCCTCCTTTGTGCCTTTCAAAACATTATCGGCACGATCCTCCTGATTGGCCGCAATGAAGTCGGAGTAGTAAACACTGGGCAACGGAACCATGTTTTGCATTTCCTTCTTGACCTGACGCTTAAGATCGGGTTCGAGAACAGCCGCACGATCCATAGCATCGGCAAGATTCATGCCACTGATATCCCACCCGCCAAGGACAAGATCATTCGGATGAACCATTGGGAGGATGTCATGGAAAGGGATATGAATCTCCTTCCCAGTTTCAGCCTCGCTACCCAACTTAATGGTAGATCCCATGATAACGGAGCCGTAATAGTTTGCACCCCTAGTGCCCTCGCGTGATTCCCAAGTCAAGCCCTCACGGTTGGCGATGATACCGGCAGTAACGGTGGTTCCATTGTTACCGCCCCATCCCACGAGCATGAGCCCCACCTTGCCAACTTTACGCTGGACATTGAAGTCGTACACAGTCTCGAGAGGCTCTGCGACATACTTGTTGCCAGCCTTGGTGACTTTGGTAGTACGGTAAGTGTAAGTGGATTTGATGGCATCATCAGTATAGATGACATTCGGGGAGCAAACAGTGAATAATTCGTTGGGGGCAGTAGAATTTGCACTACGGCCATCAGGGAATTCATTTGCATGAGGAGCCATAATGTTTGTAAATGCAGTGATTGCGGCGAGAGTGTGATTATAAGACGTAGGGTAGATCGGAGGCGCCTCCTGCAGGGGAAGAACGTTTGCCTCCTTGGTGGGGGTGATGAACTCTGACATTAGGGAAAGAGCGGTAAGCAGGGTGAAGGAGAATTTACGGGGAGGAACAAATGAAGATGGGACAGTGACAGCAATTGAGGAATTGCGAGAGAGCTGTGATGGTGAAAGAGAGGTGGAGGTAGGAGTAGGGAAGGAATGAGAGGAAGGAAGAGAGGAAGGAAGGCAATGAAGGGAGAGGGGGAGAGCAAGGGGAGGGGAGAAGGGGAGGGGAGGGGAGGGGAGGGGAGGGGAGGGGAGGGGAGGTGGGAGAGTAAGGGAAGCAGCCCCGGATGGTATGTGGGTAGGACGTAGGTTTATACGTGGGTGTGTACGTATGTTTTAGGGATCATACGTATGCCCATGTTTGTCGGGGCAGACGAATTTACAGGAAAAGTTTGAGCAAGCACTGGTAGCGTCTCCATGACATCTACGATGGCAGCTACGACGGGGTAGAATTGGGCAGCAATTGTATGGGGGGGGGGGCGTGCGTGCCAGACCATAGGAGCAAAACAGAGAGGCAAACATAGAAATAACTTACGAGTTAAGAAGTGTAGCGAACGTCTTGACGACTTTCGTAGACCGCACTCTCTGAGCGACGGTCTGGTGGGGCTGTTGGGTTTGGATAAAGCTGAGAGGGCAAGAAAATGGTTGCAGTTGCAGTTGCAGTTGCGAGTGCGAGTGCGAGCGTGTGAGGGAAATATGTTCAAGTAACGATGGTTGTAATTGACGGCGGGGGGACGCTTCTTAAGTAGACCTCGGGAGGTGGGGGGGCAATGGCACCCCACCAACACTACTAATCCACAATCTCACTAACAGCACAGCTTCCTGCACTCCGTTGCTGAAATACCACCGCGGCCATGAGCCATCTTTTGCAGCCCACTCTACCACCTTCCCAAGGGATAAAGGGCACGCCCCCAATACAGCCCCCCCGCTCAGCGCGCTAACAATTTGGAGAACTTTCCATCCGACAGCGAGTCTGAGCTGGCATTCGGACATCCCTTTCAGCAATCGCTTGCGCTAGTCCACTGCAAGAAGGTCTATTTCCATGGCCAGGGAGTAGTAGAGTACAAGCGGACACATTTCACTAAGAGCTAGGCTTGAGAAAAAAAAACGAACCAATGGGAGGGCGCGAATTTCCTTCGATGTCGCGATGGAGGACAGAAGACTGGCAGGGCTCCAGGTTGCAGTCTCGGCATGCCGGTAGGGGCCCTGACTGAAGATGGACATGCATCGCGAGCCGCTTGGCTGAAATTTGCTGTCGAACCGCACAAATGATTGGTAATCCAGACCCATCCGCGCTACAGAGAATTCCTCCGCAAAGATTAGATTTAGGAACAATACCCGTAATAATTTGGGCCGCATTCGAATTTCGCTCACATCCAAATCCACCCTATAAGAGGACGGGATTGGTTGGATACACCCTGCTCTGAATACAGCTCTGGATACCCAATTTCGCAATCCCCCCCACTGGTGCGGTTCTCGAAGTTTGGCACGATTATGATAGGAGCTCGGGAATTTGTTGAAACACCGGGAAGACTTTATCAGGATCAGCCCATCTTAGCCTGGCCCAATATTGTAGGACGGAATCTACTCCACTTTTTTTTCTTTTCTTCCCTTTTCCTTTCTTCCCCCAAATCTCACCCATTTACGGTAACCACAAAACCAGAAAATACAGAAATGTAGGCAGGGGTCCTAACAGAGTTTTTCCAATGGTTGGCGCTTTATCGCATCGCGCAATACATCGGAACCTGATTGAGCTCCCGAAATTTCTATCCGCATCCAATATCAGTAAGGCGTTGTTACTGAGTGGCTTGCATGCATGCAACACACGCGTGGGGAAACTTTACCAGTGCTGTGGAGTATGATACAGGCAACAGCGTTTTACTAGTACAGTACCCTAGCGTCACCTCCCCCCCCCTTCTTCCTCTACTAGAGCATATTTGCAGTGACGAGGAATTGCGTTTCCCTTCTGAGCCCACCTTGTCCCTTTCCATCGCGCTTCCTTGCTGTTCATCACCTTTGCGATGCTTGCACTAAATGGGCTAGTGGCTCCGCGCCAAGAACTGGCACCCTTTCTGTCACGCCACTACGGTACGGGTCTATGATGGAGAAAGGGTAAATAGGCACTAGGACACGAGTGTCTGTCCGTGCGCCTACAACACTCGCAACATCGACTGCAGCAAGTTAAGCTATTGGTATGTGAATGCTTCATGGGGCTAGCAAATCATGCATTATTCCTCAGGCCATTTTCCAAACACAAAGACGCAATGCTGCAGTACCACATCTACCAATATCATAGCTTGAATAAGAGACTATTGGTAAGTATAATAGTTGGCTTGCATGTTCTTCGGTCACTCACAGCACCCGCGGCACGACAAGTACCGGTGCCCATCATGCAACAGAACACGACTGATGGGTGAGGACGCTAGCACCGGGCTAGCTGCTGTGCCCGCTAGAGTACTCGTACTCGAGTATACACCATCTTGGGCATTTAGCAAGGTGTTCATGCGCACTTTCTTCATTTTCGCTTAAAGCGCTGCAATGCCCAGCCACAACGATCACTCAAATACCTGAGCTCGTTCTAATATAAAAGGAATGAATGACTGCAAGTACGAGTAGCGCCGTGGGTACAGTGGCACAATAGTATTCGCTGGGAGACCTCATATCAGAAATTGCAAAGGGTGATATTATTCAACTACTGCCAAGCTCTCATAATACCAGAGCTGTAAATTTCGACGTTGCAATCCACGAATCACATGCGACAGGGCATGGCAAGGCGCAAATTGAGCCTCCACGGTGATTTCACATCTCACAAACTACCGGTAAATGCCCTGTCGATCGACCAGAAAACAAACCCACCACCCCTTCTTATACTTGCCCCTTTTCGGGGGTGATACACCCATTCGACTGTGGAGGGGGGGGGGATACTTGCTTTTCGCATATCTCAGTCGCTGGACGCATGGGGTAGCCCCTGACAGGCCGGCGGCCGTTGTTATTGGCATCGCCCTAATCTAATTGCTTCGCTCTCTCATGCCAGAGAATACCAGCGAAGGGATGGGTATGAAATCTTGGATTGGGGATAGGGTGAGCTAGGGGAGGGGGAAAAGAATACTCGAGTAGAAAAGCCGAACGACTGCCGGTAGGGTTTTTGCTCATTTCCCATCACCTCCTTCCCTTCGGACAGCCCCTCTTTGGTACATGTGGAGAGAGAAGCAAGAAATTTTAACTTCTCGCACGACTCTTCCCCTCACGTGAGAGTTAACCATAAGTAATAGGAATAGTGCCGGTAGCAGAAGAGGAGAAGAGTGTATACTAGTACTGTGCCAAGATAATCCTAAACTCGACGGGGAGGGAAAAAGGATCTGTTGCTCTTTCCACTCATTTCTCTCACGCCGGCTGCCTCTACCCCACCGTCTTCCCCTTTGAGTTTCACATTGGTCGGAGAGCAACCCAAATTTATATCATCTCTGTCGCTAAAGCTCTCGGGCTGTGCGAAAAAATAGGCAAGGAGCCATTTCTCAGTCCGATATCCCCGTTTAGGAACAGCGAGTTTAGCCAAGGGTAGGTGAGCTGCCAGAAGAAAGCGAATTTCAGCGCCTTCCGTATTGTATGCAGCAAGACAGGTACGGTGCATACAAAACATCCACCTCCCCCCACCACCTTGCCTCAGTTGGGTGATCGTTTTGTGTTCTTTTGGCGCTCGCCCTTTGAGAGTCTGTCATCTATCGATCGTTAGCACCTTCGATATACCCTCAGCAAGCACGAGAATATTGGGTCAAGGCTTGGATTCGGCGCAGGAACTGACTGACTGACGTTGTTCCATTTTCAACCCGCTCCTCGACTCTGATCTACTTCCCACCCGAAGAAAGGCAGAACATTCCTGGATGCTAGGCACTCGAATACTAGAATAGCCCTGAATACAGATAGACACAGCGCACGTCCTGGACGCATCTTTTCAACCATACAATCTTGAAAAGACTCACACTCGTTACATTCCTGACTACAGCGACACCACAGCACGCTAACAAGCAAGCTCATACTATAAGACGCTGGATGTCTCTTTCGAGCACAAAGTCTCGCCAATCCACTTTTCTTTTTATCAGTTTTTAATAGCCTCTTTGAGGAAAGAATCTACTATTACTACCCTGCTACCCTGCTACCCTGCTACCCTGCTACCTCTATTACTACCACTGTCGCTACTCTCGTCACAACGCAACCTATCAACAATTTTGATTTTTAACGGGTCGCAAAAGAAAGAAACATGGCTGGAGCTAGAGAGAGTCTTTTCTCTACCATAAAATGTTCGTTATGCAATGCAGATGTCGAGATTTCCTTAATGGGGGACCATGTGTGTTTGTCTGGAAAAGAAGGTAATTGGGAACTGAACCAGCGAACGTGTGAAGAGTTTTTATTCTCACCTCTTTTATTTGACTTTCGTAGAGTCCTTGTGGGTGTTAATAGCTAATGCTTCGCAGAGTCAAAACTCAACGATTTCCCTTTGCTCAAGCCAAAGCCAGCGAAAGGTCCACAAGCGCAGAAGCCAATGGGTCACATAAAGATCGACCCTTTTGCAGCAAGTACGTATCCAACCACCACCCCAAGCCAACATTCCGCAATGGAATATCTCCAAGTTCTGACAGGTACATAAATAACCCAGACCGGCCCTTCCGCGACCAAGTTACCCCAACAAGCAGCTCCGCCGGATCCCGAGCACACTCACCCGCCACACCGCTAGACGGTCAACCACTCCGAACACCACTTCATAATGGCTCACTCTCACCGAATCCACTATCCCGGAATCATCAGTCCAGGAAGGACTCTTCGTCATCTTCAAACTTTAATATAGAATCACCTTTTACTCTTTTTAAACCGGCAAACATTTCCCCGGTGAGCCCGCCTACACCGCCGGGTGCTACAGCGACTACTGGTAGCTTTTATTCCAACAGTGACTTGTATGCCCCGGTTTCCCCACTGTCGGATGGTAGTAAAACCGTGGCGGCGCGGATGAACAACATCGCGCCTGGCCCGTTCGGGGTAGGTTCTGGTAACTCTGGCAGGGAAAGGACGTCCGAGATATCGTCGTCGTCTACTGGGAACCCTTTAGAGAAAAGGCCGGTTAGGGTGTTGAAGGGTGGGGACTCAGAGACGCTGCCTGCTGTCGCGGCTTCGTTTCCGGATAGGGGGGAGGGGAGGGGAGGGTCTAAGAGGTCTCCTACCAGCGGACATTCCATGGACTCGCGGACAAGGGGAAGGAATCTGGAGACAGGGAGGGAATCACGGGAGCATGGGAGAGAGAGGGAACAAAAGCCAACTTCCAACGCTGAACTACTGGCCAGACTCCCATCGCGACACAGAAGATCACAATCACCAAGAGGGGCGGAGGCAAGGATGCGTAGAAAGGAGCAGAATCTCCCTCAGGTTCCTTCACCTTCTTACAGAGTCGCAAAGAGAAATGGAGAGGAATCACCACTAGACCCAGCATCTCCATACACCCATCGTGCGATGAAATCAGAAGTTACACCGTCGATTCCAAAAATGGACGCTCTGAGGTTAGACACAAGGTCGCACACTTTTCCCGTCAAGAATGACTCAAAGTCCCCTGGCGGCAGACAGCCCCCGCATCCTGGATTAGGATTGCCCAGGTCACCTTCTGTAACGGTGAAGAACCACATCCGTGGACGGACTAAGTCCTCGGCAAATCTGGCTAAAGGGCTCCCACCTCCTCCAGAGGACAGCTTGCCACCTGCTTTGCTAGCAAAAGACCAACCAGCCCGACGGCGGCCCTCTGTTGGGACCAGCACAACATCATCCGGTGGATTGGATAGACGGTCTGGCTCCAAACCCCCGACACTACACCGACTGTCTCCACCAAGAGCGGACGAATACACACACTATTCGTTAGGGAATCCCTACAATCTAGAAACCCCAGTAGAGCAATCCGCATCCCACATTCCAAGCCCCTCCATGTCAAGTAATGCCTCCTCGGTGTTCTCTCACAACTCCAAGAGCTCCCGCAGTTCCATGTCCAGTCCCCCAATATCTGGGACCCCCCAGGTCCCCAAACTCCCCCCTAAACCCTCTCGAGGGAGCCGTGGCCAGCCAAAAGACGGCAATGGGTTGAGCGACATCGATGGCTTAATGAAAGAACTCCAAAGCTCAATGCAAGGGGTCCAACCCAGCGCTGTGAAACCAAAACACCCAACTAAAGACCAACCCCGAGATAAACCCCGAACCCCATCCTACGAACGAGCAGCGCCCCCACCATTGAAACCCCACCCTCACCAACCTTCATTACCAGCATCCCCAATCGACTACGAAAAACCCCTCCCAAACTTGACGGAGCCCTTCTTCACCCCCAACCCACCGCAAGTCCCGCCGCTACCCCCAAAAAGCAAGAGCCCGCGGGTCCCTCCGCCCGCACCATCCCAGTCACCACCGAGGACACAACCACCGGTAGCTGAACCCGCACCAGCGCCCAGAAGGCGACGAACAACCGCATCAAAGGGCAATTGCAGAGGCTGCGGCGAAGCCATAGTCGGAAAATCTGTCTCCTCCGCCGACGGGCGACTAACTGGCCGGTACCACAAAGCCTGCTTTGTCTGCCAGGACTGCCGCGAACCATTTCAGTCCGCCGAGTTCTACGTGTTGGATAATTTACCCTATTGCCATCGGCACTACCACAAGTTGAATCATTCACTGTGTCCATCATGCGATAAGGGGATTGAAGGGCCATGCTTGGAAACGGAGGTGGATGAGAGGTTCCACCCGAATTGTTTTAGATGTTATGTATGGTTTCCCCGTTCCGAGCGAGATGCTAGGGTGTTCGCAGATGGGCAGGAGAATGTGGGCTAATTTTGCTACAGGATTGCCGATGCGAACTGAGCGGTGATTACTTCGACTTCAACGGACGACCGTATTGCGAACGACATGCTCTCCGGATGATACGGGGGGTGCAGAGCGGAAACGGGAACGGGAACTTGGGGGCAAGCAGGACTCCAGCGAACATGGAGAGGAGGAGGACAAGGTTGATGTTTATGTGAACTCGCTCAACTCAATTCATACAAACGGTTACAGTAAAACGGGAAAGAGGGAAAGAAAGAGAGGATAGGCTAGACGGGGTGTATGAATGAAGTAAAGCGAACCACAACCTCTACCGCGATCTACTCTTCTTTTCTATATCACAACATTAAACACATCACTCTTTAACCCCCATTTTCATCACGGCAAATGACTTTTTTATACCATTTCTCGATTTCCTTTATCAACTAGGGCAGGCAGGCATTCATAAGGTATCATACAGCATCCTTTATTTTCATTTCCACCCTCCATCCCCATCCCCATCCCCAAACAGAAGGGCAAACACGCAGCGGAGCAAACATTTTTTTTACACATTTTCATTCCGCATTTCATTTCCACCATTTCACACCCATCCTACATCACCACTTTTCCATTCATCCACACTCCCTCCCCGCTCCTTCTACCATACCATGTACATATCATCAAAACCACACCAGTACCACAATTAATACAACAAACCAAACCAAACCAAACCCCCCCCCCCTTCCATCGGACCTACAGTACTCAGTACAGTTACCACCATTGTACCACAAGCAGAATACAACCCCTGCCATGAATTAAACCCTATCCTATCCTACCCTACCCTCCCCAGCCCAGCCCTGCCACCTTCCTTGTCCCAGCACCACCACCACACGAGACGTCATACCGTACCGTACTCCGTAAGTTAAGTAAGATACGCCCTGCATACGAAACGGTGTTTCAGGAGGCGCCTCAGAGTTTCCTGCGGATGGAACCCAGTCGAGCAGGTCGGTCGATAAGCTTTGTGCCGCGATGGCGCGACGCTTGGATAACATTTCGGCTCCTACCCTACCCTACCCTGGCAAACCACGGTACTCGAGTACAGTACTGTGCTGCACTCGTGGTGTCTTATCGGGTTGTGTCACCTTACCCTCCATCGTATCGTATCGGTGGTGAATGGCGGCTGGGATGGCGCGGTACGGTTATGCGTGGTGGGTATGTACGGTATCATACGGGATTTTGCAAACGGTAGTGTATGGTTGCAGTGGTCAAGTCAAGTGTGCGCGCGTATCTTGGTGGATTTGTTCTGTGGTGGGCTTTTGTCCATCTACCGTGTATGATACTATATGTAGGCGCTTGGGTGTTCCACGAGCGGAATGTGGTGGTAGGGTGGGAAGATTTTTGTGGCTTTGCGGGAAGGTTCTGGGGATTATTTATTTTTTCCCCTCACGTTGTCTCATAGGGAAGACCAGACGCCGGAACAAAAACCGCAAAACATTTATACTGAGCGTATTTAGACCTCCGCCTCCTCTTCCTCCTCTTGCTTGCCAGGAACCCCTCCACCATTTCTTTTTTTTAGCATCCTCAGAATCTTTTCTTTGAGCTGTGCCGTTGAGTGGGTAGCTATCTGGCGGCTGCCGCCTCCGGGCATTCAACCTCATCCCAAGCACCGCTGGGATGTCCAGTTCTCGGAGAGTTCTCGTGAAACGGTGGGGAGGAGATTTGCAGGAACCGACCGAGACCTCAATTGCTGCTACGACACCACCGCTTAATCCACACAATGTGCTGTGTCGGATGGTAGTCGAGCACAGTCATATAGCAAAGCACAGCAGCAGCACCACAGTTTGGTAGTCAGCTTTAAGTTTTTGAGCTGTTTACGAGTATGACAATCTGCATTATAGTTAGTACTACAATACAAGCACGAGGGGGTGGGGGGGTGCCTTGATCTACTTAGCCTATGCAATTACGAACCAGTGCAATAATAGAGAAGAAGAAGGACCAATCTCATGATATTAATACTATGCAAGTGTAACGCCCATCTGGGGTACATACTGCGAATCGCCATGATTGATCTACCAGGATCGGGCAACCGGAGCGGTAAAAACAGGTAATATAAATAAGCTCGGGGAAAGGATCTGATCGTAGCACACCATAATTGAAAGTCTCTACTTGTAGCAAAAAAAATAGCATTCGAAATTCGATGTTGTAAGGCATGACGAGTATACGACTTCCTCACGAGCGGATAAAAAGGAAAGGTATTTTGTGTAATTTTGTGTAATTTCGTGATTATCATACCGAGTCAAACTACAACTTTACCTCACGAGCACTCCTCCTCCTCCTCCTCCTCCTCCTCCATAGAAACTCTAATCATCTCCCTCGCAGGCAACCGCACCAGTGCAACCGAATCCCAAGCGGGATAAACCTGATTATTGGGCTCGCATTAACTTTCCCTTACCGGTATTCACGATCGATCACTCAGAGCCCTGCGCTTGTGAGTTATGGTTTTTCGTTTTTTTAAAAATAAACAAATAAATAGTATCCAAAGGCATGCAGCAGCGCGACAGAGCATATTTCCCCACGTTTTGTAAGTGAAAGCACGTACTGTAGGTGATGTACCAGTACACCCATCCTTTACCGAGGTTAGAGTATCGTATCGTAGCTATGATGGTAGTTCCGGGAACCCACTGCTGCACTAGTAGATGATAACCGACGTTCCCGGGTTTCATATGGAGATAACTCTAATATCATACCCGAATCCCGGGCCCGTGAGCGTGTTCGAGCGTGGGTAAGGGGTATGTATGTACAGTACTAGTACTGTACTCGTATGTATGATACCCCGTGCCACCTTCGGACCGTATGGTAGACAAGAACTTAAAACCGCATTGGTGTTTCAAGCCTTCATTCCAAGATATCATACTGGTATTGTGGCACCTGCTTTTTCCTTCTTTTTTCTTCTTCTCCGGAATCTTATCCTCCTCTGCTGCTACAAGTCCTCTCTGCCCATGTTCTTCTATGGTAATCATATACCTCGGTTTGTGCTTGACTACTCTATTGGTATGATACAAGTTTGAGCGCTGTAATGGTACTCTGGGGTTGGATATCGCTTGATGCACTATACTTCCCCCCTTCGCCTCCGAAACTGTCACAGGTACACACACACCGCTTATTCCATTAACCTTTCCATAAGAGAAAATACCTACATTAATGGAAGAGCAAACACCTCATCACAGGTAATCGTAGAGCGTGAGAACGTGAGTAGCATCACAACCCATCACCCACCCATCCACCCATCCACAAACAGAAGCGCATAAGCAAGTGGTAAAGGAAAATCACCCTTCAGCCAGCCGGTCGGTCGACCGCTACGAAGAAAAGAAAAGAAAAGAAAAGAAAAACAACAGAATGCCACACAAACCAACGGGAAGAACAACACCGACTATATCGCAAAACCGCACTCCCTCCGGTGCTGCCACTGCCGCACCCAAGACCAGCAAATCTAACTCAAAGGGCTTTGGAAACAACGAACTTTACCTCTTTAGATTCAGACATCATACTAATCCCGGCCAATGCCGGCAAGTGTCGGAGCCCCAACTCAAGCTGAGCTTCCCGGAGGGGCGAGGTGGAAAGTAGGCCATTCGCCCGGGAGAGAGACACAGCGGGGATCGGGCTTCTGGTAGCCCATATTGTAGAATCACTTGAGTTAGGCTTGAGTTAGAACCGTTGGAGTAGTGTAAACCGGCGGGCCCACTCCCCATGCACTAGTGTACCATGTTCCTGGAACACCCACCTATCGCGTACGATACTGTGCAAACATTTGGACACTCCGTACTCTCTCCTCCCCCCCCCCTCCATGTCAGACTGTACGAATGACGCTTCACCAACTCTCACTCGAATACATGGATAGCACTACTCCGGCGGACAACACGAGAAGGACGATAACGAGGAGATCCGATTGGCAAATAAGGCTACATCACAAATACATGTTCCTTAGTAATGTAGGATAGGGCAGTAAAGGCCTCTAAACACCACAACGTCTGAGCATAAAACACAAATAGCCACCGCTCAATGGATCCAGTGTGAGCGGGGACTCTCCGAACAAGGACTTCAACACACAGGAGTTTACCTAGGGAATAAATTCCCAAAACCCGGGCTCTAATTCCTAGCCTTGTGCCCCCACTCAACCGACACCGCGGCGGCCGCTAGCGCACCTCAAATTGACGACCCATCCAAGGAACACCCTACTCCCCCGCCTTGGACTCCCCACTCCTCGTGCGCAGACACGCTGCGGTCTAATTAGCCTAGCGCAGATACGTCCGAACACTACGACCCACTCAAGCAATCCTATCTCATAAGGCGCTTGTGTGTGGTTGACACGTTCGAAGGATTTTGTGACCAAGCCGTTTTTACCTTCACCTCCTCAGCTAAATTCACACTTAGGGATCCCCAGGAGCCAAACAGAATCAGCTCTGGCATATATTAGCCTTCTCACCAAGCTCGACACCGCAGCCCCCACAAGATTCACATCACATACCAGTAACATGAGATAGCACTCCCATTCGAGCACATTCTCTCACCCGTCTCCGCCGATCCGCGACACCAAAAACTTTCATCGGCCCGGTAGTTACATGCAAAGCTTGCGAATACTTTGACTCATAATTCACAGAACAGAACAGCACAAATATCGTGTATTGTGCACTTGTATGAATAGGAAATCTACCATATACGAGACCCGGCCGTATATCCATTCCCCTGTGAATCAAGACGACTTACCAAGGAACCCGACTCAAGCAACGCAAGTGGAAGACTTTAAAAATATGAAAAAAGGTATGACACCAAACGGTAATAGATACGGTTTATATGTATATAACTTGAAAGAACCAACGAAGCATAGAGCAAGGAGAGGGAGAAAGAAAGCAAACACCGAAAAAATAAAAAAATAAAAAACCAATGGCATAGCATAAAGGGGCCTTGACGATGCAATCTGAAAAGAAGAAATAGACAGACAAATATATGGGATAAAAAGTAGCTACCCACTAGCCATCCATCCATCTGCCCTCATGGTAAAAGGAAAACCATACATTCTTCATCACCATTTTTAAAGAAGCCAACACCCCATGCAATATAAAGGCAAAAGGTTATGATATACCAACGTGACCCCTGAATACCTTTAGATAGTTGAAAGTGGGGAGTTGGATGCTTGGTCACAATGCGCATGGCACTCATTATCGCCTATAAGTTCTAGGATCCACCCGGATATTGCATATAGAATCGTGATAGTGGTTTGTCTATGGCCTCTCTCTCTCACTCTCTAACAAGAGCATCCACTCTGTTCGTTGTCAAGGTGGATGTTGATCGGGTCTTGGAAATCCCCGGTAAAGTCATCGGATTCTTCCTGCTGTAAGGCATTTCGGGCAATTACTGGGTATCGCGAGTCAGAAAACTCTCCCTTAGATGAAATTGATTTTAGGGAGTTACCTTCAAACGCCTGCTCAACATTTATAGCCTCCTTTGCAGAGGTCTCAAAGTAGGGGATACCTCCTTTAGATGTACAGAAAGCCATAGCACGCCTTTGGGAAATCTACAGAGGGTTAGCCAAAACAGGTGCTGAAATCAGGCGAATAGTAAGCTGCACACAGGGAACAAACCATTCTCTTGCTTTCCTCTACATCAATCTTGTTTCCCAGAACAACCTATAATTATACGTCAGATTCCGGTGGCCACCAAACGCCAACGAAGAAGCCGGGAGGTGAATAGCTTACAAAAGGAAACGAATCCGGATCTCTGGGAGATGCTTGGATCAAAAACTCGTCTCGCCAGGAGTCGAGGGTATCGAAGGATTTCGAGTTATTGACATCATAGACAAGAACGCAGCAATCGGCACCACGGTAGAAAGCGACACCAAGAGATTGAAACCTTTCCTGGCCAGCAGTATCCCACAACTATTGCCACAAAACTATGAATTAGTGCATGCCCCGAAATCAAAGCAGTGATCCTCAAGCGCCCAACAATATAAGTTCCATACCTGCATAGTCACAAGCCTATCGTCGACAAGCACTTCCTTTGTCAAAAAATCGGCACCAATAGTTGCTTTGTAGCTCGCACTAAATTTCTTGTTTACCTATTCACGCGACTTGTGTCAGCATCGCGGCTGTTCCAGGGATTTAGAGGTTCAGATCCCTATGATGTTGACGAAAAAGGGCGTATCGCGCATGTAAGGGCGAGGGGCATTGTACATATTGGTTCATCAAAGACGTCTTTCCAACTCCACTATCTCCAAGGATAATAACCTAAGGGTTGGACCGTCAGTTACCGCAGGAGATAACACATCCTGGAGAGCAGAATACCTTCAAAAGAATCTTCTTCTTTGTGGCCATGGCTTAATTTCGGTGGCTGCGAAGCGAGCAGAGATAGTTGTCTAGTGTGAATGGATGACGTGACGTTTGACAAGCAGTTGTTCAAGAGGAGTGAAAGCTGAGTGGCGCCGATAGCGGTAAACTGAGGCTTGACAGTAGTAACCTCAACTGAACAACGGTATCGGTCAGTTGTTGCAGGTAGAAGATTCTTAAGGATGGATCGTCGAAGATTGTGGAGGTTTGGGGGGTTGGGGTTGGCGCCTTAGAAAGGAAGTCCGAGAGGGAGAAAGAGAGAACGAGGCACGAGCCGCATCGGGCTATATACGGTAAGTTATGACCTATCAAATGACTCTCGGTTATGAGTATGTAAGCGTCGTCCACCAGGTCCCCATCGCATACGCTATGATCAATTCCATTATTGTAAATCTAAGCCAGGGGAAATAACCATCCTGTGTAGAATGCATTGGGGACAAGTTGTTTGTTCAAGAAAATGTTTCGCGTTGTATCTCAAAGTGTGCAACATGAACAAGAAAAGTCAAGCAACATGAACAGCAAAGTGCGCCCAACGCGTCTCCCAACGATTCTACGTCACCTGAACAAGTATCACCATCAACCACTTCAAGCAAAATCACCCAAAGGGATATCCGCGACACTGTCGTTCACACCAGGTTCTAAGATAAAATACACGTCACCCATAAAGCCAGTTTCAAAAAAATATGGCCTCCGGAAACTCTATCTACGATATAAAGAAGGGATTTCTTTCATCCCAACTGCGGATTTTGGATGGTGCTCTCAAGCCGAAGGAAAACTGGCAAGACAAGCTGCCAGAAGGAGAGCATGGTGACCTTTCTGAGGGGGTTTTGAATCAAGTGCTATACAAGCGTAGGTTGCCCTGTTTACCCTTGGCGCTTTCCCAGTCGCAGAATTCACGAAAACTCGAATACCAGCTAATATATGAGACCTTCAGTGAATATTGTTGCTAAGAGGCATCAGAAACTTGTCTATAGTTCGCAGGCCTTGAGGCATGTTGCTGAACAGATCGACGATTTATATCAGAAAAAAGACGACAGTGAGGAGGGTATCACACAAGAAGACGACGTTCTGAGGCGGGGAGCAAATCTTAAAGACCCTCAGTAAGTAGCCTACTCCGTCCATAAGGTCCATGTTTATATGGTATCGCTAATCTACCCTATAGAAACATAGACCTTCTTCCCGAAAGCTACCCGGCAGAAGAAAAAGATAGTGAAGAGGATTTAGAAGAGTAGCATACCAAAAGCCGATGTTTACAGCAAAGCATAGCTAACCAAGACAAGATATCAAACCCTAAAGGCAAAGCTAGTCAACCACTCAGCTGCGCTTCAGGCCCAGCGCCAGAGGCATGCGTATTATTCTCGACTAAAGTCTTTGATAGCGCCTTTCGCAGACCCCCAGCAGTCGGTGCAGCCAAATCTTGTTACCAAGGACGGCCCGTTGGCAGCCGAGTTGGAGAGGACCAGGCTTCTCGCTGCCAAATTGGCATATCAGATTGAGAAGTCTAAATTTCTAGACACAGACCGAATGGATGAAGACGAGGGCGATGAAATGGAGGAAAGCGTGGAGGATCGATTAAGGATAATACTTGAGCAAGCAAGCTAATTTGTCCGACATTCTTCTCCTCTGTTAACATTGCTATCGACTCGTCATACCCACTTTTATTCTTATGTATCATCTCCGTCTTCTGTCATAATCTGTGCCTGTGCGTGTAAGGAGTTTATTTAGGTCTTCTTTTCTGGTGGGATCAAACATAATCGTAACGGTAGACTCGCTTTACTCACAATGTTAATCAAGGGGAGACTCATCATACCGGCACCATGATACATTACATAGGTTACCCTAATTGGTGGCACCATACTCGGATTTTGCCTACCATCCGGGTACCAATAGCTCTCAGAGGTTGACACTTCTCAACACTCGGGGAGCGGTATTGAATTGAAGCTGCAGACTCAGGTTTTGCTAGCACGACAGGTCGGATAAACTGCAAGCGACAGGCACTGCAACAGATACCGAGCAGTTCTACTGGCCGGATCAGAAAGCGCGAGTTCTCCCCTAACCCAAGTAAGCCCTCGACCGCCACCGAAAGCCGGAATCCATGCACCGCTTTTTGTTCTATCACCTCGAGCTACCGTAGAATAAGTTTACAGGAAATCCCTTAGAGCTACCATCGCTATCTTCCTTGTAGTGGACGCTGTTCAACTTCGAGGGGGTTGCAGTCGCGCTCGGGGTTTAGGAGCAATCCACAACTCCTGTTTTGTCTGGTACTCGTACAAGTATCAGTACCTGCGCCAGCCACAAAAAGATCTACCACTAAACCCATCGGAGATATTCCCAATGCCAAGATCCAACCAACCACTCTGCCGAGAGTCAAACCAGTTACCGACATGTTACATATCGACTAGATCCCTCCGACGATCCTCAAAAGCACAACTATCCTGACTTGACGTCTGCTTCAGGTTGCGGTACTTCACCGAGTAAGCAACACCCAACCTAATCAAACTAGACGGAAAACGTCCCCCCGCTCGAAAAAGCCCGTCTCAAGCCTGAAACTCCCATGAACGGATAAAGGAAAAATATTATCCAATTCGTGGATCAAAAAATCTGACATCGTTCTGTTTCAAATACCTCTTGATACCTGTTCGCCAAGAATACCTATGGCGCGTTGTTTCCCGAGTTTTGTTCGTTGTTATCCGAAGATGGAGAAGTTTGGTTGCTGTCGTGCTCGCAGGCCTATTGCCTTTCTTCCTCGATAACGGACTTTTCTTCTGCATGGGCCGGGCCCGGTGATAAGCAGTGCTTGATCCAGTGGCTGCTTGTTCCCCCCCCACAACACACTCGAGTACGGTACTTCGAGAGAGGTGGGAGGAGGGAGGGGGGTTTTCTCATCATACGGCTATACCTGGAGGGACTAAGTTAGAAACAGGCAGTGAAGTTTATTGGGTTGCCGTACCGGAATAACATAACTTTGGCTCTTAAAAATATGCATTATGATAAAAGGGTTAGGGATAAAATGATAGTATCATACGGCGCATGACTAAAATGTCAGTAGCAGTGGTGCACCTGAGAAACATGATCCTGATGACGGTATCTACTTCCTCTTTCCTCAGTCAGTTTTGAAGGCACAATTGATGGATGAGGTACCCAGCCCCGAGTTCGGCATACCAATCGGAAAAAAACTATATATATAAAAAATAAAGAATAAAGAATGAAAACCCCTTTCTTGTTAAGCAATGGAAGGTTTGCATTTCCAGACAAGCTGCTGCAGAATGCCACCAATTTTGGCCAAAATCAACACCAACACCCCTACTCGGTACGGTTCCTTATACCCGACCCTTGCACTCGTAACTGAGCGACGTCTGTGAACAACTGCCATTGCATGGCGCTAAAATTCAGCTTCCTTGCTCAGACCTTAGCACAATGCAATAGCGGTCGTGTTCACGAACATCGCTGAATTACGAGTGCCGGTGTTGTCTGCAGTGCTTATTTTTCTCTTATGTTGACATGCTGGAGTGCGAGCGCTTATGCTAAGCTTCAACACTTTCTCGCCCTAACCAGGGAAAACGTGATGTCCAAAACCAACCAATCGGACCCTATTTGGCCAAAGCTTGGCAAAAGCCACAAAGTGTGCTCTCCTCATAAGCGGCGCTTAGGGGAACCCTCACAGTCGACAGCTCAACAAACTTTCAATTGAACGAACTGCAACCGGGAAATCCTCTGGAAAAAACAAAAAACAACCCATTCGTCGCCTGTTTTTCCCCTCCTAACTCCTTTGGTGACGGTCTCCATCTACGGCTTCTCCCAACCCAATCAGTTGATACCAGCACCTCTCTCCATTACCTCTCTGCTCCGCCTTGGATTTCCACCGGAGAAGGAGCATCTCGTTTGAAGGCGGGAACCACGGCACTGTGAATGTTGCCATCCAATTATCAAGATAGCAACCACAGCAATACTCCGCTCTTCTCAAATAGTGGCATCAGCATTATCGGGCGTCGCGATAGTGCCGGTTCGCTTTCTAACCACCTACTGCAGCAGCAGCAGCAGCAGCAGCATCAGTTACAGCAGCAGCAGCAACAGCAGCAACAGCAGCAACAGCAACAGCAGCAACAGCAACAACAGCAACAGCAACAGGCAGGCATGGTCAACATGTTTCCCACCGCCGGGCACCAAATGGACCTTAATCACCTGTGGCAGCAGGTTCAGGAGCTTAGTGCGATCCTGGCGCAGAATAGAGAGAGCACAGCTGGGCTAGTCAGAAGGGCTGATGAGATTCGAGTATGTCATGTCTTACTGTAATCCAGAGGACTGCGAAGCCCTCTCGTTACTATCGGGAAGTATTTGCTAATGATCGTCCTGGTTCACAAGAGTCGAACAAACTCAGGGGAGGCACTACCACATCTACGAGAATCTAACGGCGAAGCAAATGGTTAGTGAATATGGCGAATTGAGGGGCGAGATATTTTACAGTTATGCTGAGCCCGTTCTTCATATCTAGGCACCCACGATGTCGATTTCGAAGCAGAAAACCGCGCGCTGCGTCAGGAAAACCACGATCTCCAAACAGAAAACGAGGATCTTTCACTGCTGGTTCAGGACTATGAGACGGTACTGGACAAGGTTTTAGAGGGCCTGAGGATCTACGCTGTGAGTCTAGCTCATCCCTGGCCACTGTTCCCCGGGTAGAATTCTCTCCTATCCCGGCGGCTGATTGTCTTTACAGCACGAACACACTGTTTCTACGATCAATATCCATCAAACATATACGAACCAGCTTGCAAGTGAACGGCAGGCGAACGCGGTCCTACGTCAGAACGAGACCGAGAGCCAGGCGCGATTAACAAGGATCAGCAAGATGCTCAGGGAAGCACATGAGCAGGATACGGCTTTGGAGCCGGATATTCTTATTGAAGGATTAAAGGTCGAGAACGAGGCCCTGAGAGAGGCGCTTGGCTTACCTAAAGAGGATGAGGAAGAGGAAATCAGCCCGGTGTGACCGCGTAACTCGACGCGTTCACAAGGGATCGTAGTAGGAGCGGGGGGCAAGTGAACAACGACAAAAAGCGGAAATAGAGATTTGGCGAGAAGAAGAAGACAGGGTGAATGGCGAGGTTCACTCGTGCCTTTCTCGGACCAGATGGCGGGTAACGATGGGTTTTTGCATATCCTTTCTGCATTTTTTCTTTTTTCTTTTTCGGTAAAGTAACTGGGAGCCGGAGTCAGGCCATGGTAAAAAATAAAAAGCATGGGGTGGATGAGAAGATCAGCGGGTTTTACAAATTCGGGGAAAGCATCGTAAAGTTAACGATAAACACATAAACAAAACTAGTTATGGTATTGTAATAAATAAATAAGTTCATCCAAACTCACTCCCTTTCTAGAGTCTGCAGTCACAGACCCGCAGGCAAGTTACTTGTATTCAGGCAGAAGGCAATATTGCATGGAGCCACCGGTACCGGGACCGTACTGTTTCCCATGTCCTCCCCACAGGTTTGAAGCAAAACAAATAGAGTGTTTGAGAGGTCTCGAGATGGATAATTTGGGGGCGATATCACACCGTCCCGGTGTCCGGAGTTCATTTTGTCCCACGAGAGTAGAGCTATTTTGGACAGCGGGCAGTCAACAAACCGTGCCGGTAGAGTTTTTAGCGAAGGGGGAACAAATTGATTCCCTCCCTTGACCCTGCAACGTCCTGTCTCAACCTTGCCCATGAGCGAGATGTGGAGAGAGGTGTGTGGGCAGCACTGGAAGGGCAACCAAAGGCCGGCTCGAGTTCCCCATCACCTCCCGAAAAAGAAGGGATGCTCTCCTCAGAATTTCAACGCTTCCCTTTTTCCCACACTAGAATCAAGACCGAGTCCAGGAAACGCCCTGATGAACTGACAGATCTGGGCTCCCCAAAAAAGTCCACCAAGAACCCCAAGAGGCTGCTGAGGTTAGCGCGGAGGGTAAGCTTGAAGTTAGGGTATTTCCAGATTTGGAACAGGGAGAGGGGATGGGTTAATTCGATACGATACCGGTATTGCGAAAAAATGGTTCCCCCCTCCCCCATTCTATTGCTACCGGTATCGTATGCTTTGTCTGGGGGGAAGGGAAAGAAAAGAAAAGAAAAAAACATAGGGGTAATTCTTTTAATTTTCGGAGATTTCTGCAACGTGTTTTCTGTTTACTTTACTTTACTTGTGCCTACTAACTAAGATTCTGGTTCCTGTGACATGGTTATGAGTAACAAATAACCGAAGCTGGAGCAGCGTAAGTTTTTCTTCTTCTTCTTCTTTCTTTCTTTCTCGACCTATTCTCGTCTATTGAAAGAAAGAATGAGAGATGAGAGCGGAGGAATTTTATCACAAGTGAGTGAGAGTGAGTGAGAGGAAGAGAATGCCTAGCGATCTTAAATAACCGAGTTTTTTCGATCATAGGATATGGGCGGCGTGTATTAGTTGCATATCGATGTGATGTGTTTTCTCTGCAAGTATGTGGGCAACTAAATATGTCCATGTGTGTAGATGGATGATGAGTGAGGGGGTGGAAAGTGAATATCCTAGAATCAAAAGCCCACTGCAGCCAACCATTGGACATAAGCTGAAAACCTGTACCAGAAGGCATAACTCAAGAACCTTCTTTTCCCACCTTTTGGGGCAGAGGAGAGAGAAGGTCCACTCATACATTACATCCTTCTTTCTCCTTGAGTGAAGAGAGGGAAGGAGGGAAAGGTTGAAAAGACACGGATCAAGAGAGGAAGCGCACAAAGAATCAGCCTCCCTTTCCTTGTCATTGGCTTCTTCCCTTATTGTTGGTTCACGTTGCTCGTGGTCGAGTAGTGGCCCGTTGTCGAATCTGTAAGCAGCAAGTGCCGCCTGGTGTTGCTCTCTGCCCCCCATTTGCTTTTTCTACTCCCTTTCTCCTCTTCCCCCCTTCTCCTTCTTCCTCCCTCTCCGCTCCTCTTCTTTCTTCCCTCTTCCTTTCCCCCCGTTCCTTTTGACTCCTCTCCACAACTCCACACTCCCTTCCCTCCGTCTCCGCTCTCTTCCCCTCCTCTCCCCCCCGCCACCACCCCTTCTACCTTCTTTCGCAGTAGTAACGGCAGCAGCAGCAGCAGTAGTAATTCTCTTTCCCCACAGGTGCCCCCATCTGCATTCTACAGCCCAAAGCAATTCTTTCTTCGCCTTGTTTGTCGGCTCTCTCCCATCCCTTATTTTACTGCTACTCAGTCTGTCCTGCTGTCGGGGTGTTTGTCTTTCTCCCCTTTTTGTGCTGAGCACTTCTCGTACATCATCACTTTTGTACATCTCAAAAAAGTTCCATCCCCTACCGTCGAAAGAGTCGGTCGTCTTCTATTCACCGCCCGTCTTTATTCTGGCCCACACCGCCACACATATACACCCCCCCCTACTACAAGTCGGTGCCTTTAACTATTATTATTATTTTTCATCTTTGGCCTCATCAGCTTCGTGCACCTGCCGTCTCCCGTTTGTCGTTTTTTGCCCTACAAGGACTTTAATCGGCTTACAAAAGGATCTGATTCCACAACCGTCTGGTCTAGCTGAAAAACCCAATCACGGAGCATTTTCCCTCCTCTTTCTTTCGACGACTACTCTAACCCTCCTTCTGTACTTAATCATCGACACTTTTCTGTCGGGCATTTTTCTTTCTCTTATTTTTCATCCCATTCGATATTCTGGGACTATTAACTGAGACTTAACGACACACCATCGGATCGTCTCTTATTTTCTAATCTTCTATCTTCGACAAGTGGTTTTACCGTCCTCACTATCCCTCATTAAAAGCTAGACATCATGAGTATGGACGCAGGCGGTCTTGCTCAAATTAATTACTTCCACCAACAGGGGAATTCGGCATCCTTCGCCTCCAGAGGAAAGGGTTCGCATCTGAGGAACATCTCTGTGCCAGTTCCTTCCAACAACCTCTCTGCCCCAGCAGACAATCAGACCGCCACTACTCCTCGTACAGCAAGGTCTGCTTTGTTGGCTGGGCTTCGGACTGCACCGAGGACTCCGAACCCAACCCCCGCTTCTGCTCCTCTGGCAGATAGTGGTCTCGAATCCAAGTATGGTTCGCCTGGATCGTCCGGTTTTGTTCCGCAAAATGCCCGTTCTGGACAGTCCCCCAGCCGCTACCAAGGGTACCAGAGTTCTCAGGGCACTCCCTATTCTGCAGCTTCTCAACAGTTGCCTACCCCTCCGTCATCTTCCCCCGCACTCGGCTTGAATGGTGAAATGTTCGAGTTGTCTGACGAGACTGATAATGAGAGGTATCAACAATTGCTCGCGACCAACTTCATCCTCGCCCAGAAGCAGGCTGAGCTCCAGGCTCAGTTGGCCAACTCTGTTGCTGCTCATCAACTTCTTCAACTACAGCAGCTTCAGCTCCAGTCTTCTGGATCTAACAACTTTGCAACTCCTCCCATGAGCCCCGGCGGTTTGGGCTCGTACATGCAGCAATCCGCAAATGCTGCCAACATGAATGCAAACAGATATTATCCTATCTACAATAGCATTTACGGATACTATACGCAGCCCCAGGTCTCGGTGGATTACCTGCAGCAATTCCAGCAACAGCAACAATCCCCTCCTGCTTCTGCTCAACCTGAGAATAACGCACCCACCTATCAGCCTCCCCAGCAGCAGCAACAACAACAAACACAACCCCAGGAAAAGCAATCCCCAACTTTGAATGCTTCTACTGGGCGTTCGGGTCGGTCTAGGTCACCACCAAAACTCACACTTAATCAGCCGACCAACTCGAGCGGCTTCAAACGCGGTCATAGAAAGGCTAGCTCTTTGTCCACCTGTGTGAATGTGAGCAACTTGGATATCGCAGAGCCCCCGAAGACCTCACTCCCTAAGATAATGCCCACTACGCCGATGACGGCAACCTTTGCCCCAGGACATGCTAGCGGATCTCACCCTATTCGCCAGCCTCGTGGTCCTCCAGCCTTTGAAGAATTGAAGGCCAAGCCGACGAACAAGGATGGGGGAAGCAAGAACTTTGCAACCAGACAGCGCCGGCGAGCCGTCTTCAAGTTGGTTACCGCAGGGATGGAGAGGAGGACTGCTAGATCTGCTTCTAGTTCCATCGGTGGCACTATGACTCCTGTCTCGGAAAACGAAGGTTTTGGATTTGAGGATGCTGAGAGTGTGTCTTCATCCCTCTCTGGACGTGCGAGCCGTACGAGCATTCGTGGAGGAGAGTCTCCACAAGACTACAGTGCGTCTAGCGTCAGTGGCGATGAGAGCGTTGCTGCGAAGCAAACTGGGAGTAAAGAGTCCGGGGGATTGAAGGCTCCCAGATTGGTTTTTAGTTCTGCGACAAAGAGAAACAGCGCCCAATTTTAAGCGCGTAATTGCTTGGTGTTAATGCATTTGCTTTTGGTCTTATCAGACCGTTACTTTCACTGGTTGTTTCGTTGTTTTCCAATGTTTCTTATATTCCCTGACTTTACTCCTGTTTGTGCTTTTACTATTGGTGTTTGAAAACCCGTATGTTATGAATTAAGTGCTTGGGATGGACAGCAGCTGAACTTTTTTTTTTTGGAAATGGGGGGGACAATGTCTTCGTTTCACTACTTTTTTTTTTCCTTTTAACTCTTCCTTTTAGTTTCGGGAGCTGAAATTCGAGAGAAGGGAGATACCAGGGGCAAGTGGAAATCCTCGAGATTTTTCAACACGCACGAGAAATATGATCGAGGCAGTTGGATTTTTTCTTTTCTTTTTCTTCTCTCCCCTGTCCAGTTGCTCAACCTTGGTGATGGCATGGGGTGTTGGGGAGAGGGGGATTGCAAGCAAATGGGCATTTGAAATGGAATGGGGGATTGGGGGAGCTCTATTTGTATGTTTTACTGAGATTCGGGGTTGTGCTTTTTATACGACTTGTTAATTGAGGTTGCGGAGTCTTTTTTCCTCTTTCAGATTCTTGGGTGGATTGAACGGAATCGAATTGCAAAGCAGGGAGGTCAGAAGTGGGTTGAGAATTTGCAGATTGATTGAATCTTTCATCGGTTTTTACTGAGATTCGAGACGGAGGAGCACGATGAGAGGCAAATGCGAGAAGCAAAGGATGAGGTTCAGAAATGAAGAAAAGAAAAAGGTTCAATTGAATATTTGCTCTATCTTTTTCCGCTGCCGTTGTTTTTATACTACCTGGACGGTGTTTGGGACGAGCCTGGGGGATTCAAAAATCGAAGCGCATGCGTGATTGGGAAACGTTTCCCTGGGCTGGGCAGACAGATCCGCTCGAAGACGGTTGATTGATTGATTGCTTGTGGGTGGAATATGTAGTTTGGTTTTGCCTTTTTAGATGTATTTTACATATCTCCTCTCTTGTGTTCTTCGCACTTTGAAAATTCTAGCACTTTTATTCTCTACATCTTTATTTCATTCCTACTAATCTCGTGCCTGCACCTAAACACACCGCTCACTCGCTATCAAAATGAAAGAACGGCAACAGTAGTCGGTCGGCGATAATCCACTTACGAGTACCTAATGCGTATGGAATTTTTCTCCTCTCATCCACTCATTCTGATATCTCCTATTTCTTCCATGTTACTTGTAGAAAAAAGACGTGCGGCGGCGGCTGCAACTCGAGCATAGTACCGCGGGGGGGTCAGGATAACCCGAACACCTGTAGTTGGCGATTCATAAAGTATTCGGATGGATTTGCACCAATATTTGAGCGTTTAGGCGCAAACTGTGACATCTTGGCATCATTCCATCCGAATACTTTATGAGCCGTCAAGTATAATACCTCGCAACCCAGTACCTCAGCTTAATACCAGCAATAATGATTTGGGCAACCTCAACAACCAAAAATAAAATACACTTAGCCTTACTCCCAGAGTGAAAGGGTGCCGTGGGGGTGGTAAGTGTTCGCGTTATTTTGACCCCTCGTGGTACAAGGGTCAGGCAATAAAGAGTGGAACGGTGCCGGGGGGGTGAGTTGATTCTGGACAAAAGTCTGGAACGCTGCAACTGAACTGCCCTCCTGAAGAAAATATGTTGCAATGGTGAAGTATCTCTTGAACCACACCCTTTATCATCAAGTCCCTACCTTCAAAGTTTAGGTATTTTTGGCCAATACTCCTGTAGACAGGAAAATATACACTATGATATGATAGAGAAGAGTAATCCCTACACATAAATACCAAAGAATGTTGGTTTCTTGAATGAGCCATTCGGTTTCCAGCTAAACCACAATGAAGACAGCATGAAACAGAATACCAGTTTAGAAGTTCAGGCACCACACTCAGCAAGCACCTTTCAGTGCTTTATTTAGTAGTAAATTTGCTAGTGCAAAGGTTATCTATTACAGAAAATTTCCTTTATTAATTGGATAGCATAGGAGCTAGCATAGATTCTCTGAATGTCGCCCTCAAAAGTGTACCACCGCTGCTGAAACATTACTTAGAACAGTACTTGTGCCTGACCCTTGTATATATATAATAAATCACGTTCCTTGTGCGTCATAGGGGCCAGGAGGAAGTTATATAAGTGTCGCCACTCCCCCATCCCCCCCCCGTCCCTCGCCCCGAGTCCTACATCCCATCTCACACCACCCGCAATCTGCATCCAAAGCCAAAATTCTAGGAGTAAGTCCCCTCCTTCCCTTGCACCAGCCCTGGGAATACCCCCAAAAACCATGTTGACTGACTTGGACCCATACCTGGCTCTTAGCCGGTTGAAATTGTCCTCCTACTCAATTCAATTTTTCTTACTCATTGTTGCGGAGTACTTTTTCGGGAGGTACGGAACAGGGAAGGGTTGCCTGATCACTGAAGGGGCAAGAGTTTGTGGGGCAGGGGGGCAGAACTGCGGCAGGTTTTGTGGGGGTTACTGTAATCTAGGTTCAAAACATGTACTAACTCACGTTCTAGAGACTTTTTTTAAAAAAAAATCGCTAGTAGTTTTCGGAAAGAGGCCCACAGTTCCCCGAACCTTTTTTCTTTTTTCTTCTCTCTCAGGGGGCAGATTTTTGGTGTGTTTTTCGCTCCTTTTCCGGAGGAGGAAATTTCGGACTACATAGCACATGGTCCGATTATTCGAGTTCTTACGGTACTCGTAGTTGAATAGACTACCGGTATGCCAGCTTTTTTGGTCTTCCGGACCGGGGAGCATCTTTAACGGAGTCTCGTATACTGTATTGATACTTCTGTTGCGGCCAAGCCCCGCTGGAGTACTTTTGGATCTGCGAGAACTTTTTGGACAGGAGTGTAGTATAATACCGTATTAACTCGAATAAGAGAGCGGTGTGCTACGTCGTTGGAATTGCCCCCTCTGGTAAGGTCTGGCATTTTTTGTTTTTTTCACCTCCCTTGTTTTGCTGTGATTTTCGCCCCTTTCCCAAGGAAGGGAATTCTTGACTACATAGTACACCGCTCTCTTATTCGAGTTAATACGGTATTATATGACCAGTACGGTTTCAATATAATACGTACAACCTTTCCCTACGTTGCGAGCACCCGATAGCGAGCAGGGGGTATGCATGCCCGATACTCTATTATTAGGGTTTGGCAATGTAAGCCAGAAATGAATAGCACTTTCTGTCTATGAGAGAATAGAGTTTAGTTTGGAGAAGTGAAGAATAGGATAGGATGAGTGGATGAGAACCGCATGTTGCTTGCTATGAGCATTATACTAAGGAGGAATACAGACCGTGGTTGACCGAGAAGGTTACGACCAAGTACTTATACGAGTCTTCTAACTCAAGCCGCTCAAGCGCTACCCCCCCCCGCTTGCTCTGCCGGGTGCTCGCAACGGAGGGAAAGATTGTATCATAGTGATCGGGTGGGAATTATATAAGTGTCCCCGCTTCCCCCCCATCCCCGTCCCTATCCTCCACCTCGCCCCGAGTCCTAAACATCCCACCTCGAAAATACCTTGCACCCGCAATCTGCACACAAAACCAAAATGCTAGGGGTAAGTCCCCTCCTTCCCTTGCGCCTGTCCCCGAGGGTGTTCTAAAAAACTGACTTGGACCTATACCCGGCTCCTAGATACTGGAAATTGGCATCTTAATCGAATATGTTATGCTTGCTCAATGTTGGGTAGTATTATGGCGGGAGGTAAAGAACAGGGAAGGGTTGCCTGATCACTGAAGGGGCGAGAGTTTGTGTGTGTGTGGGGGGGGCAGAACTGCGACAGTGGAATTCGCACCAGGTTTTATGGGAACTACTGCAACCTAGGCTCAAAACATGTAACTCGCGTTCTGGAGACTTCTAAAAAAAAATCGCTATGGTGTCGATCGTGGTGTACGAGAATTTAGTGAACAGTAGTGTGCCCAGCGTTGCAAAGCATGTACTGTACTAGGGGCAGGCATATAGCGATCGAACACACCACCCTGTGACCCCACCAGCTTCCGAGGACTTTTTGCGGGTAAGCCACCTTGGCGTGTCCGAAAACTAAATGCCTCACCCTTGTACCTCGACTCGAGACAATATGAAATGAGAATAACAATATAAGTGGCGCACCACTAACCAGTGTTTTTCGTCTCAGTCATGCCCTGGGCTAGACTGCAGAAGAAATCAGAGCTCAATAACCTAGACTCTTAATGTAGTGAAAATTTTGGCAGTGATGGACTGGCTATGTGGAGTTGAGTAGGGTACATCAGCTGCAACGCTGGCTACCTGCCCTCGGTCCCGTAATTATGACCCCGTGGATATAGATATAGCTATGAGTTCTGTATGATACTAGTACTCGGGGGTGCATGAAAGCGATTAACATTTTGTGGGACAGTTTGGCACAAAGTGACAGAACCAGTCAGGCATGGCCCACGTCCAACCGGTCCTGTCACTTTGTGCCAAACTCCGCCACAAAATGTTAATCGCTTTTTTATATATAAATGTATGTTCAGTTCATTCTCTTGGGGCTTTCTGTAGGTTTATCAACCTCGTCTGCCCCTATCTGAAACTATCTTACAGCCTCTAAACCAGGCCTTTCTGGAAAATCCACAAAATCCACTTAACTCTAAACCTAATCTTCTACCTTAAACCCCCCTCATGTTAATCATGCACCCCCGAGTACAGCCTCGTTCCAAAAGTTCTCGCACCCCGGCTGTACCGTGACAAACTTTTATACCAGATGTATTATAGCCCTTGATGTCACAGTACCAGCCTGGGTGCGAGAACTTTTGGAACGAGGCTTATACCGGTACTGTGAAATCTCGAGTTTAGTGGCTTGCCAAGTGCTAATTAAATAGAGAGCTCTGGAAAACAAAAAGGATTCTCAACCTTTTGCCTAGAGGGTTTTTTTTCACAACCTTTGGGAAAACTACAATAAACTGTAGGTTCAAATTTTTCTCTTCTCCCTCAAAAACTGTTTAGGGCTGTTACGAAACGGATGTGGTCACTTGAAAGGATAAAAACTATAGAATTTGCGGCTCATTTTAAAACAACATTTTTATTCCATGTGTCACTAACTGTTTACATTGAGGTATCAAGCAATGGCCGAAAAAGAACTGCGAAAAGTTTCTGTAAAGGTATCTGTCCGACGCGCCCCAACAAAGGGGAAAACCACCAATTACCGGGTACCTCATGGGGTGGTGCTACAAGTAGCAAAGGCCCCAGGCGAAGAAGGTGAGGCCCATGAGTGCGAATATCCAGAAGACACTCGCCATTCCAACATTGTGGGCTATGACAGGAACTGCAAAACTGACTAGGAAAGTACCCATCCAATTAGCAGTTAGGGCGATCGATTGTGCTGCGCCAACACCCTTTGGCTCGATCCTACGAGCGGCCACCATCCAAGGCAGGGGGCCCAAACCCATAGAAAAGGACGCGACGAAGAGTAGGGTTGCAATCGCAGAGGAGACAGCCCACCCAAACGTGATGCTGATTGCGAGGATACCCGAGGAGGTCGCCATCGCAACCATAGAGGTTAGGAGCAAATGCTTGTGGTTCACTCTGTCGAACAAGAAGGATGCCCCAAGGGTAACTAGCAAGTTGATTCCCGAGATTCCTGCATTGAGGTACTTCGCAGAATTAGGGAGGAGATCGTGGAGGATTGAGACACCGTAGAAAACAACCGAATTTATACCTAACGTTTGATAAAGCCATGAGATTAGTAAAAGCTACGAATGAAGTCGACGAGATCAAGACATTAGTCGAGTATGGAGGAAAGTGATAAGACGGGCAGGAGTATGGGCGACCTGAGAGCATATTTGTGTGTAACACCAACAACTGTAAAGCAGCGTGATATCTCAAGCTTGACGATACTTTTCTAGTTGAAGATGCACCCATAACATATTCCTGAGCTGGCGCCGCTCTACTGATTCCCGCGCCGTGCACAGATATGTCCTCCGGTCACGCACACCCATGTCCGTCTCATCACTAACCTCCATACCCGAGTAGGAATCAACTTACCGGTGAGCTGTTGCGCCAACATCACGCCCGCAACAATCATAAACCCCAAACGGTATTCGGGTTTGGTGATGAATTCAAGCAATCCGACCTTGCTCTCAGGCTCAGCAGTGGGTCCGGCCTCGAGGAGAGGAGAATTCTCATCCACAGGCTCGGAGGCGGGTCCGGCTTCAGGGAGAGGGTCTTGTTCACCAACGGACTCGGTGTTATCGGTTCCCTCGGATTGCCCTGGTTACCAGTGTAAGTATCCTCTAAGAGTAAGGGAATCTATGGTGGGGGAAAAGGAAAAGAAAAAAGCTTACCGGTTGGTTGGTTTTGATAACCCGCAAGTTCTTCCTCGACGTTTGGAGTGCCTCGAATCTTTACGAGCTCGCGTCTAGCTTGTTCTATGTTTCCAGAGGCAACCAACGAGGACGGGGACTCGGGAACGAATAGTAGTGCAACGGTCTGCACAACACCGATTATCCCTCCAATAAGGAGAATGAGGCGCCATTGCTGGCCATTCTCTGTAATAATGAAGACAATTAGAATTGAAGGAGACCAAAATACAAAGGACAGTAACTTACCAAGGAAAATTCCCAAAAATTGGGTGCTCAAGATACCCAAATTAATGGATATTTGCGTGAGGGCGCCACTATAAAGGTTAGGTCTGGGTGTGCGACGTTTAGAACTATGTTTGATAACTTACAATGCTCCTTTGGAATTGGGAGGTGCGAGCTCGTTGATGTAAATCGGCACAATAACCGCAGCAGAACCTGCAGCTATTCCACTTACGAATCTGCCGGTAATAAAAACGACGGCACCTTGCGCACCGGCCTTGAGGAGCCCGCCGAGTCCGAAACTCAAGGCGGTGCAAACGAGGACCTTTTTACGCCCGAGGGCATTCATACCGGGGGTTGCGATGACCGAACCGAACAAACCCCCAATCGCGAGGATGCTGGAGGCGAGCCCTAGATAATGGATATTATTAGCTCTTGAAAGAAAATAAACCAAGATGGGGCAACCGTGACTTTGGTTTACTCGCAATGTCATGACGTTTGTAAGACGGACTGCTATTGCATACGGCTAAAAATTGGCCAAGCCTCAAGGTTCTGGTAGTATGCGATAGCAGTCCGTTTTAAAAACTTCACGACATTGCGAGTACTTGTGGGCTCACGGTAATCTTCTAAGTCCGCAACCACAATCCACCTACTCGCGCGGCCGAATTGAAGCCAGACACTTTGTATGAGAACTCCCACCTGAAGTGTCCGGCTTCAGCCCGACAGTGCGAGTAGAAGTAGACAAAAGGGGAAGGTTTGGGAATCTTACCAAATTGGGCCGGCGTCAAGTTGAGGTGCTCCTCAATGGCACTTTGGGGAGCATTAAGCTCCGCCTAGAGTAAAAACGAAATTAGACTAAACCTTACATGTTAATTGATCTGGGGCCCGTACCAAATTGTAGCCAAAGAGGGTGGTCCCGGCAACTAGGGTGGCAGTGTAGAAGGCGAGTGTTGCGGGCATTCTGTTCGGAGTGGATGGTAGCTGAAGTGAAAGTAAAACGGAGAAATTAGCCCAATGACCTAGCAGGAAAAAAAGGGTTAACAAAACGAACTCACAAGGTGAAAAATGTGTTAGAAAATTGATTGAAGGATGGGTGATGGTTGAAAGAAAAGAATGGCGGTAGTGAGGAAGAGAGGAAGGGTGGAGGAAGGAGGAAGGGGGAAGGGAAGAAGGGAGGAAGGGAAGAGAGGAAGAGAGGAAGAGAGGAAGAGAGGAAGAGAGGGAAGAGAGGGAAGAGAGGGAAGAGGGGAAGAGGGGAAGCGAGGGGGTTTGTTTGTCGAAGACTCATAACCGCGCGTCGTGGGTCCATCTCAATGTTTGCTCGCCGCGATGACGCACGTATGCAGGTACCGTTTATGAGGCTCTTCTGCAGCTGAAATAGGCGAGCATCTATTTTAGCTCGGGAATAGTGTGTTAATTTGCAAAGAGTGGCGGATAGTTAACCTTTAATAACTGTTCTATAACCTCTTGTCGGACCTGTGCATGTGCTGGGAGGATATTTTGGCACAATACAGGGATTATTTTGCGTGCTAACCTAAGTTAACTGTTTATTAACTTCTAGAAAGTACAAGGGCAATAACCCATTAACCGGAACAGACAGGGATATATTTGGTTGGTTAACCCCAAATAACTGTTCTATAACTTCTTGCCTGACCCTGGTACTTGCACGTGGACTAAAATTTTAATATCTCCACGAAAACCTCAGAGATCCATATGTTCCCTCCACAATGCTTCAGGGATCATCCACCCTATCATCTAATGGAGCAATAATTCTCATTTGAGTTATGGTTGAGAATACTTGGGGACTGAAGTTGGACAATATTTTCTCAGCAAGCACTCCCGCTACAGACCTCCCTCACCATATCAGGCTCAAGTTGAGGTGACAAGAGTCGAGAGTCACGAGCAATATGTATCACGTTTATAGAAAGTGGAACACACATACAAATTTATGCCAAAGCGCTACTTTTTGGATGCACTCGTCCAGGCAAGAAGTGCCCGGACATTTAGAGGGGAAAACGGGGATATTTCAGGAATCCCTCATAGGTATTTCCCCTTTCCTCAATGTGGCGTTTACCCACCCGTAGGTACCTCTTGCTTGGGACTGGTATACGAGCACCAAGCGGAAAAAGTGGACAGGATTAGTTTTGGTGGCCGGCGCTATGCCACAAGAACTCTGGAAATCAATTGTTAGATCATCAGCAAAAACCAGCCCCTCAGCCCACGATAGGTTTGGTTTGGCGGGTCAAGAGAATCGCGAATACCGATTAACGAGATCCAACACACTCTAGTGGGCCGATCTTATCCTTGAGCTCGTCGTTGTGTAGCCTCAAGAGATCTACAGTACGGGTACCTCATCCACTGATCAAATTTACTAACCCCGTCCCTGGATATGTTATTTCCGGTCCAATTATGGAGCAGAACAATTATGGAGCAGAATTAGGCTTCAGATGGCATATTTCATTGGTCACTGCAGACCAACTTGAACTACCCAGCCACAATCCATTGTTTAGGCCAAAATCTGAAGCAATACGATATCTTACCGGGCCGGAAATAACACATCCTGGGACGGAGTTAGTGGATTTGATCAGTGGATGCGGTACTCGAGTAGTCCAGGAGATGACGAGATCCAGAAAGTAGCCTGCTTCAGCTGGAGACAAATTCCGATACTGGTACCGGAGTTTCAAACTGGGACCAATCTACCGATTTCTTAGGGGAAATCCTTTTTAACAGCTTTTGTGTCTAAATTCGGAGACTGAAGGCAGAGATCGCGAAGTATAAGAGATCCTACGGTACAGCCACCGTGCGACGCTGCACTCCTCCAAGAACTAACTCAAGTCTTTCCATGGTGCAGGCACCAAAAACCGCCGATCTTGTTCACTTTCCTCCGCTTAGTAACGGACACACACAACTCAGTGGCGCTTTGGCATAAATTTGTACGGGTGTTCGCTTTCTTCCAAATGGTCCTCCCACCGTCCCCAACCAATACTCACTTTATCAAAAAATAGGATTATATAATTAAAGAGGGGTCGATTTTTAAGTAGTTTTATGAAGAATTTTCCTCCGAAGACTTGGTTGTTGGGGCACCTTTGTTGCTAGATTTGGTGGTGAGGGTCGATCCCCAGACACCCGGCTCCGTACAGTACCTGGCCGATTTGCGTTCTCCCTGTTTCCCGACGTCTTGGAGGTTCTCCGCCGCACGATCGAGGCTGGCATCTGATAGCTCCCACTCTCAAGTAGGACGCATCGCCACGATACCGCACGATACGAAGGAAAAAACCCTACTCACTTTAGATTACCCCTGCTCTATCTGCATACCGCGAATTACAGACTTTTACACACAGACGCGCTGGCCACTCGGGGAATATCATTTTCAGGCTGATTTTCTGGAAGAAACCCAGAATACAGGCTTGATTGGAAGGCCTGTTGTATCAGTGCATATCACAAAGAAGGTGGTTCCTCCCCCCCCCCCCACTCGACGGTTCCACTTCGGCACGGCGCGTCGAGTTCCGTCTAACAAAGACGCTAAGTCACGCCCTACGGTACAGCACACTACCGATTTGCCGCATGCAAAGAGCCGAAGACAGGGAAGTTGACGACAAGGACGATCGCGGCGGAGGAAGACCCGGCTTGCTTGCCTCGATCTCGACCTCGACCAGCTTCAACACAATCACGCCAACGCAACGTCCTCCGTCGAAACGGAAGCGGGAAGACACCCATCACGAAGGTGACGAGGGCGAGGACGGGCAAGAAGCAGACCAAGAGGAAAAGGGGTCGCACGAAGAGATAATGCCACCATACAAAAGCAAAGTCAGAGTTCTTGAGGAGTATCATATCATTGGGTTTATATCTAGTGGTACCTATGGTAGAGTCTACAAAGCCAGAAGCAAACTGCCGGGTAATACTAAAGAATACGCCATCAAAAAGTCAGGAGCTACTTTTCTCTATATTTTTTAATTCAAATTGGCACTTGGTTAGGGGTGGCGTGGAATCTTCGCTGCAAACGATGGCTTACACTTATGGTATAGATTCAAACCGGACAAGGAAGGTGAAGTCATTCAATACACTGGGATATCACAATCGGCATGCAGAGAAATGGCTGTAAGTACTTGATTCCTGCCCGGCGAATCTTATGAGCAATCCCTAATTTAATTAAGCAGCTCTGTAGCGAGCTAAATCACGAGAATGTCATCCATCTCCATGAAATCATCCTTGAAGACAAGTGCATATATATGGTGTTTGAGTATGCCGAACACGATTTATTAGTACGACACAAGTCTCCCCCCGCGCTACAGTGGATCGATCTAACGAGGTGCTAGCAAATTGTACACTATCATTCACACCCAGAACGGCGTCCGATACCGGAAGCAACCATTAAGTCGGTCCTCTGGCAACTACTCAATGGCGTATCCTATCTACATCAGAACTGGGTTCTGCACCGCGATCTTAAGCCTGCAAATATCATGGTCACAGCTGCTGGCGAAGTCAAGATTGGGGATTTAGGGCTAGCTAGGTTATTCTGGAAGCCCCTTCAGAGCTTGTATACGGGTGACAAGGTGGTAGTAACCATTTGGTACCGGGCGCCTGAGTTACTTCTCGGAAGTAAACACTACACGGCGGCGATTGATCTCTGGGCTGTTGGGTGTATTTTTGCCGAGCTCCTGGCCTTGAGACCGATATTCAAAGGGGAAGAGGCCAAGATGGAAAAGAAAAGTACCGTGCCATTTCAGCGGAACCAGATGCAAAAGATAATTGAAATCCTCGGGACCCCCACTAGTAAGTTTTCCCAAAGGTCTCGCACCCAAAATACCCTAAGTTATCACCATGAATATGGCAATATAATGTCATGCTTAAAAACCGGCTGACTCTCTACCAGAGGAACGATGGCCTGCTGTTACCCAGCAGCCAGAATATAACCAGCTCCAAACCTTCAAGCAATACACAAACAACCTTGAAGCCTGGTATCACCAAATTGGGGCTACTAACGCCCTTGGATTTCAACTTTTATCCGGTCTATTAAATTACGACCCCACGCAACGACTCACAGCACAAACTGCTCTCGAGCATCAATATTTTAGTGAAGGCGCGAAGTTAACTTTGAAGTAAGATCCCGTATACCCTTTAAGCACGGCCCGCTTCTTGTCACATGAGTGCTGTTAAACTAAGGTTTTCAATAGTGCATTTGAGGGTCAAAGTTTCGATTATCCTCATAGAAGAGTAAGTCAAGACGATAACGATATTTCCTTACCCGGAACCAAAAGGAGCGGACTTCCTGATGATTCATTGGGAGGCTCAAGGGCAAAGAGATTAAAGGAAGGCTAGGCTTCAATCTAGGAATCTAGGTGCTCCTGGGCTGTTGGATTGAACGATTTATCCCAGCGTTTTTGTATTTTAGCATTTGATGCAATTTTATTCGTTTTATATCGTGTCGGGGATATTGGAGTTGGCCCCACCGCGATGGTCGAATTAAAGTGGAAGCTGTACTGGCATAGCATGGATATATGGAATATGGGAATACAATAGAGCGCAGTGTCATAACTAGTTGCACGGGTATTAGTACTTATGTGATGTTTGAGTATTGAACTACGTGGTATTTGCGTAAAGCCGAAGTGGGGAAGGAAAGAACAGATACCGGTAGGTGAGAAGGGTTTTCCCGTTACCAAGAAGTCTGAGCTGCTGCTACATAGGATAAAGTTCTCCAAGTGATACGGCGATTAGCCTAACGCCATACTCCGTACTACCGGTAGAATGCCTGGCAAGCGACCATATATTCCAGTACCTGTGTTTTCTTCTAGCAATAAGCATCTGAAAATACGGCCACCGCTACACATCTCTCTGGCCAGCGAAAAAAACAAAAACAATCTCATTTCCGGATACCTTATGCCCAATACATGTGGGGTCATTGGGGTGTCTACTCCCAATTGCCTGACGTTTGTAAAAACGACTGCTATTGCATATGGGCAAAATCTTGAGGCCCCGTGAGTACCGTACTGTACACAGCACTGAGACACCGAAGCTACAGCAGAGCCACAGGATGCTGCATACCTGCCCTGGGGCTTGATAGCAAGGAATTTCTGGTCCTACCGAGCCTCTCTCATGGGTACTCAATTTCAAGGAATGACCTCAGGGTAATTTTTCTCCCCACCCTTTTGTAAACATTATTATCATAGCTATGGATAATTCTGGCCTCACGCTGCTAGGCTGAAGCTGGACAACAAAGGTGGCAATCTCAGCCGTGATCATAGATTTGGACTTGGACGGACGGCGTATGACGTCGGTGAACTAACAAAGCCAAGATAATCACGTGAAGGGGAGTTAGATGCCGGAGCCAAGAGTGCGGTAGTCTATCCTCAACCGTAGGGTTATGGTGGAGTAACAAGTTATGGAACAGTTATTTGAGGCTAATCAGCGAAGTATATCCCTGTCTGTTGTCCGAATGTTCCATGATCACAGGCATGGCATGGTGGAGGCGGGACGAGCATTCTACCGAAATGAGACAACAAGATTTTCTGAGCCCTCGAGAGATTTGTCACTCGCGTCGTACTCCTTCCATGGTCGGTGTTCACCCGGAGCCTGTTGGTGCCATAGTTCCGGTTCTGGACCTCCATCCCGCCGCCACCTTGACTTATCCTTCTCACGTAGCTCCTCCTCCCACAAACTCCCTTAAAAACCTCCCTCCCTCCTCCCTCCAGAATAAAACTCAACGTCATCGGTTGCTATCAAAATCACTACGCCTTTTGCAAGAACAGAATACGAGAGATTTTTCTCACTCTACATAGCAAGATCCTCATTATGACTTCTGCTGCGGCTTTCTACGATCTTGAGCCTCTTGATTCTAGAAATCAACCCTATAACTTCAGCCAGTTGAAAGGGAAGGTAGTTCTCATTGTCAACGTCGCTAGCAAGTATGTTATTTCCCTAACCTATTCCCCGAGTCTTCAATAAAGTTCCCCCATCACTAACGGTGAATGCATAGATGCGGATTCACTCCTGTAGGTTTATTGAACTAGGGCTCATCTACTTGTTGGGCAGTCAAGCTTACTTATCGGGCACTAGCAATACGAGGGACTTGAGAAGCTTTACGAGAAGTACAAAGATCAGGGGCTCGAAGTGCTTGGTTTCCCATGTAACCAGTTCGGTGGTCAGGAGCCAGGGACAGCCGAGGAGATCCAAAATGTAAGAGATTTCCTGACACTTGCAAATTGAACATGATGGCTCACTTACCCGTTCCAGTTTTGCATGTAGGGTTTTGTGATATCATTTGCTTTCACCTTAGCCCAGTATTGACGACGATTGAAGGGTTAATTACGGCGTCAAATTCCCTGTTCTCGCCAAAATCGACGTCAATGGAGATAATGCTTCCCCAGTCTACAAGTACTGCCCTTAACCTCCTTAGCATAGGTCTTTCATGACTAATAATATGGTATAGATGGCTCAAAAATGAGAAGACGGGCCTTTTGGGAATGAAGCTCATGTAAGTATCCCAACCGTATTGAGCTCTGCGTTCCAGGTAAATCAAATACTAACTCCGCATTCAGCAAATGGAACTACGGTAAGACATTATTCACGCCTTATATAAACATCTGATAATGTCTAATACCTGTACAGAGAAATTCCTCGTTTCCAGGGAAGGAAAAGTGGTTGAGCGCTACGCCTCTACCACCAAGCCGGAATCGTTGGCCTCTGCTATTGAGAAGCAACTCAAACAGGAGACTCCTCCGAAGGCTGAGTTGTGATCCGACTCGAGGATGGCTTGCGGCAGTTCTTCCCTGCATTTGCGGGTTTTGTAACAGTAGGCCCTGATAGCAGGCTTGTAGCGATCGTGCGACGAATTTGTGATTTGGTGGAGGGTGTTATACCTTGTCTTGTTTTCTAGGCAGTGGAATTATAGTCTGCACATCGCCGTGGAGTGGGGGAATCGGATGTCGTGTCTTCATTTGTCTTTCTCACTCACCCTCGGCAAGTGATATACTATTTGTACCGCACCACAATGACTCCTTATGTTTCCCTTGTGCAATGCTCTACGAGTAGGGCCACGGGGACCTAATGCGAACCCAGCCAAACCCAACAACGGGGACCCTCATAACGTAAATCCCCCCCAAAGGAATAACTGCCATAAACTGCCACCCATCGGGAACCTGCCTAAAAAAGAAGCTGTATCAGTGCAAAAGTACCGGTAGATGAAAACCTACGGTAACCGTGCACCTGGGACTGAATCCGGCAAGCCCTTCTCCTTCCCCGCACGCAAGGACGCGGTTACGGCGGCGCGGGCACCCTACCGCCTAGGACACAGTTGGAGATAGCCTACCTATGCAGCAACTCTTTTCACAACTCTTTTCTAGCCATTGCTTGCTACTCGAGTACTTGAGCGAACACTGTTCTAGCGCCACACGAAATCATGTGATAAAATAAGCTACAGCCTTTACAATTTTTATCCTTTCCGGTAACCCCATCCGTTTTTTGGCCAAACAAAAAGTTTTGCCAAGATTCGCACACCCTTGTTCAGTGCCGCAATGCACGTAATATGATAAGTTAAGAATTCCAATAGTTGAATCTCGCGCTAAGATGCCCAAGATTCCCCATGATTGATATTAGATACTACTCCCTCTACTAACTCCGTGTGCTGGCGCGGCCGAATTTAAGCGGGACTCTTAAGGTGGCAAAACCTATACAAAGTGCCCGGCTTCAATTCGGCCGCGCTAATATAGTAACGTCTATCACAGATTTGATCAAATCCCCCGAAAGCCTTCCGCCATCACAATGGCAAATCACGTTCCTTGTGCGTCATAGGGGCCAGGAGGAAGTCATATAAGTGTCGCCGCTTCCCCATCCCTGTTGCTATTCTCCACCTCGCCCAGAGTCCTACATTCCATCTCGAAAATATCTTGCACCCGCAATCTGCACCGAAAGCAAAAATGCTAGGGGTAAGCCCCCTCTTTCCCTTGCGCCGGTCCCTGAGGGTGCTGTAAGAAACTGACTTGGACCTATACCCGGTTCCTAGTTGCTGGAAATTGGCGCCTTAATCGAATATGTTATTCTTGCTCAATGTTGTGTAGTATTTTGGCGGGAGATAAAGAACAGGGAAGGGTTGCCTGATCACTGAAGGGGCAAGAGTTTGTGGGGCGGAGGGGGGCAGAACTGCGGCGGTGGAATTGGCAATTGAGTTGTGCGATATAAATATTTTGGTGATATCACCTAACTTAGTGGAAAGCTTTCCATCACACGACCTAATTTCGTAGCTCATCCCACCACTTTGGCTCTGTGCCCCCCTCGCTCTGAGAATTCCTGCCCCGTCAGAGTGATCTGGCAATCCTTCCCTATTCTGTAACTTCCGGAAGACTCGCTCAGTGAAGCGGGGCAAGCGAGGGCTATCACATAATTAGAATATCTCGATCCCCCGGGATATGAGCATGGGGCAGGGCCAAACAATATAGTTTCTTAGAATGTTCTTGGAATTGGGACAAGCACAGAAGGTCAGGGTGCCTTGCAGCCAATATTTCGACTTTGGGTTACAAATTGCAGGTGAGATATTTTCCGGATCGAATGTAAAATTAGAGAGCAGGGGGGCATAGAGACGTCTCCTCTTAGACGTCCTCCCAGGAAATCCGGACAGCTAAACCTAAATAAGAAACTTTCAAGTAGTTATCTTGGTTTGGTTAGATGAACTGTGGCTACTATGCTAGCCACCGCTTGTTTCCCCATACAAAAACCGCCAATCAGCCTCTCTTTCCGGGTGGGGGGTGTCCGGGGTCTGTGAAGCCGTCTACTCGAGTATATAATTTCCAATTTCCACTTTACCTCTATCACGCACAAAGAACGTAATTTATGATATCATACCATATCTCTTTTTAAAAGCTAGGCATGTCCTAAGCAGAATCTATCTAGTTGTTCTTTACTATTTCCTTAGTGTATAGCGATTCGGAGTCCTCTTGCCCCCCCCCCCCCCGGGTGTAACCTTGTTCCTCTTAACTCCAATTTGGCTTTTGCGGAAATGAGGTGATATTCATAATACGAATTGTGGGCGTAAAACGCTTTTGGGATAGGGTGTAAGACTCAGACTCAGTGGTGAAGCGGGGGATAGGGAGGGGGAATGGAGAGGCTATACACCTTTATGTGATTTCCAATTGACTTCTATGACGTCCAAGGGGCGTGGTTTACTTGTCCTGGTCAAGTAGTGGGTATGGGCTCACGCTTAGGCCATTCACTGGAGGTATCCATATAGCTACTGTACGTTTTCTCACAACTCTTTTCCAGCGATTGATTACTGCCTGTATGTACTCGAGTATACGGTTGATAGAGTAAGAAAAAATCAAAAGTATTATTCTAAAGTAAACTGCAACCTTTACACCTTCTACTGCACCCCGCAAACTCTTGTCCCCTTAGCCATCAGTTGGTGCCGGTACTTCCTTATCCCATCCCCCCCAGAGAACTGGTTTAACCATAAAGGCGTAGGCAGTAACCTCAAGCAGAAAGAAAATTTCGAGTAGCTATGATATGAGTGTGGAGCAAAGTCAGTCAATGTGATTTCTTAGAGCATTCTCAGAGATTTGCTCGAGAGGGTAAAGGGGGCTTACATCTACACCCATTTCAGCTTTGAGTATGATACAAATTGCGGGTGTCCGATAAGATATTTGTTGGGATAGGGTGCAGGACTCGGGGCCAGGTGGAGGTCAGGGACGAGGTGGAGGTCAAGGGCGGGGATTGGGGGGGGTGCACACTTATATGGTTTCCACTTGGCTCCTGTGACGTATAGGGAGCGTGGTCTACCTATTCCAGGCAAGTTGGATCCAAAAATACTAGTCGTGAGTTTGGCGTATGTACAAGTATAAGTACCAGGCATGAAGTTTTTGCACACACCACTTTGTGACCCCACTAGTTTTTAATAATTTGTGCTGGCAAGCCACTTTGGTGGGTGCGAAAACTTTATGCCTGGTACTTGTACGGGGCGAGGTCAGTCAATACGGTTTCCTAGAATGTTCTTGGGGTACACCTAACATTTTCTTTTTTGAGTTACAAAGTGCAGGTGCGAGATATTTTCAAGATCGAATGTAGAACCCGAGGGGAAGCCTCGGCCTTAGTTATACAATTTCCATACAGCCCCTATCGCGCACGAGAGGCGTGATTTATGGTATGGTTCCGACCATCTACCCCCAATCTCTGGGGATACAATAGAGAACTCCTTGGGATACAACTTCCTGCAGATAAAAAAGCAAATATATGTTCAAATCAGGATCAGAGTCGGGTTATTTTATTAGTTTTACCTTTGTATTGTTACAGCAGGGTTAAGAGCTACATGAGAGGAAAGATTTGGAAAAGGTGAGTAAAGGAGAGTATGAGTAATCGGGGAAAGAATGGTACTTGTATGAGTGGAAATCAAAAACTTGGTTGTGGTATGATACAAGTACCAGTAACACGCTTTTTAGCACTGAGTTTCATGCCAAGACGCCCTCGTTGCATCCATCGAGGTGCTGTGCGTCGACGGCCGGAACCATACCTCCTCATGAAAGCTAGTCCCGTCCCAAGGAGGACCTGTCCAATCGCTATTTGCTTAGCATGTGGCGATATCAGGAACCTCCAAGCTGACCCCGCTGCTCTTAACTCCGGTCCGACCTTTGCGAAAAAATACCGGCGCCGCAAGGTCGATTCAAGATACCCTATCGTACTCGGGCACCTCCTCGCACGAATTTCCATGCAGAAGGCAAGGCGGCGGGCGGGCGGGCGGAAGAGCAACGGTAGATCCATCGGAGCCCACCGACCTGCCACATGACACGGCCTCCCAACATTGATAATGCATACCGATAATCACCGGGCGCATACTGTGCAGCACCGCACTACCGGTATCTACCAAAGCCTTATCATAAACACGGTCGGCAAAATATCTATGTTCCGCAGGGGTGTTCACTCCCTGCGCAGCCCATCACATTTCGAATCCTGGGGGGGAAGATAGCACAAGTGCAGTAAATTGCTCTAAGACAAAGCTCGGGCACATCAGCGCGAGTGAGGAGCCATGATTGCTAAGTTAGGGGAAGATGCCGATGGGGAACATATGTGCAGCCTAGAGAGGTAGGCAGGTAGGCAGAATGACCGCATGCATGGCCTAGGCTCATGTTCATATCTCATCTCATCACGCCTCGTCCACGCCATAACACTCGCGCTCACGAGGGCGTAAACTTTGAGATTTAATAGTGGGCATGTATTATGACATTGGAATTCACACATCCCCTTCTCGGCTACCGGTACAAGGTGGGGGGAAACACTGATCAGGCTTCAGTTGAGGCGAAAGAAAACGAAAGTGCCGTATCATGCCGTTCCGTACTACGTTATAGCTTCTTGCTATTATAGAGAGGCAGTTATAACGTCCTGTTAAAGCACACCTTTAATTGGATGGCTGTTGGTGGGGCGGGGTACCGGGGGTCCTGCGTAGGTAAACTAGGATAGCTGGAAGCGACCATCACAAACGGTGAGTGCCTGTACGACGCTTTTACTGATCGGGGGTATTTCTTTTTCTTTTTCTTTCAATATTTTTTAAGGTTCACTGTAGTTGTGTGGCCCGTAAGTTGGTCGTTTCGTTAGCTTGTTGGCGCTCGTAGATAGTCCGATCGATATCTTTTTCTTCTTCTTTCTGCCTCTACCGGCGGCCTAGCTGGCTTTCCGGTGCGATGATGGCATAGTACGGTGTGGCATCCTCGAGGGAGTGAGTGGGGGCGGGGCCTTTTGTGAAAAATATTAATACAAAAACAAAAACAGTTGAGGTCTCGGATGCCGCCGGGTTTTTGGAAAAATCTTCTCCAGTGCTGTAGTACATAGAGGATCAGTTGTCGCAGAAGATCGGATCGTATGATAATGTTTTTTTATTCTTGACCGGGGTGAAATTGACACGATCCAGAGGGCGAAAGGAAATCGCCAGCGAGATGGAAGACGAATGGGTGGTGCGTGATCAGAGAAAGCGGTAGAGTTTGACCGCAGGGGGAGGAGGAAGTCAAAGAGTAGTTATCATCGATTGCGGGTAGTGGAGTTGTGGTCAGAGCTACCAGAGGTTGGGCATACACCTTCCCCCCTTGGTCCTCCTTGTGACTTCCTAGTAACAAGTGGGTGTCGTTTCTCACTATTGCGCACAATTAGCACAATCCCAGGCGCAGAAAAAAAGACATTAATAGTGTTTGTTAAATCTTTCAATTGTGCAAGGGTACAATTTCTGTATACTGCTAGATTGACATAAAACACAAAACATTCGATAAACTCAAAGAAATGGATAAACTGGGGCAAGAAATAAAAATTTAATACCAACGGCTGATGAGACCTCATATCACGTTCTCATCCCTAAGAAGGTATCATAGCTATGGAGTTCTTGTGAAAGATGTATCCCCTTTAGTGGGAAAATTTAAACTCACCCTCCGGAAACTTGAAAATTTCCGCCTAGTGGCCGAAATCCCTTATCCTCTCATCGACCTTCCCCCACACTATATCTAGCATAGGACAACGGTGGGAAACATGATCATACATCTCCCCCTCTAGCTCGCAGCGAGCACATGGGTTTCCGGAAGAGATAATATACTGTGTGGGCCCGGTGCTGGCCTGTTGGCATACGGCACTGCGCTTTTATGGCAGTGGTTCGACTGGCCTCCAATGTGAGGTGTAATACTGGCACTGGGATGCTCAAACGCGCACCGATAATTATTCCGTTAAGTTACATGGATCCGTGGAGTAGCTTTGCAATGGCTCCCCATAATTTGCAAATCAATGCATATGTGCACACAATCACGGCTACTAAAACTCGAGGGTGACAGGCAGAGGAGAAGCAAATAGAAAACCCACACGCATGGAAATATGCCTCCAAACCAAGAAGAAAAACGGGCCATTCAGCATCCTACCCTTTATACCTAACAATCCTGGAGAGTGAAAGCAGAAAAGAGAAAAAATAACACCCAGCGCCTGTAAGCCGACATATGAAAAGTCAAAAGTGGAGATGTTCAAGAGTAAGGAAAGAAGGAAAAGGGGCGAAATGGGATCTCGAACATGAGCTTATGATACATGATAGTGTAAAAAAGTGAAAACAGCAACTATCTAAACCTCAAACCTCTAGACTCCAAAAACTATAGCCTTATGAAGAGTAAACAAAGGCAATATTTAGTAGGAGCATAACCCCCCAACTTCACTACTATCCTCCCATGACCCGGCCATCCCAATAGCTGGGGGAGTGTAGTCTTCAAATTCATTTACCTTGCAAGTCTTGACAAATCCGGTAGGACTTGGTGGGTGTCGCGTGGCATTCTCGGCTTTCGTCGGCATCCGATCTCCAACTGCAACAGCAAGCGTCTCGACTCTAGATTGCTCCAAAAAGGGCATCAGCTGAGTCCCCCCTGTGCCCCTAAGACCGTTCTTAGCCGCTTCGTTGCTGGCGAGCCCGTGGCCGCCTCCAGCCGGTGGGGTCTCAGACTCTAAAGCCATGCTACTAGCAATATTCCTAATCGGCGCGGTTTTGGAGGCTCCCAGAGCCAATGTTGCTTGTTTGGCCTGACTGGCTGGGATGATGATGTAGCGGGCCACTATCGCCTTATGGGCAGCACGAAACTTCTCAAGAGAACCTAGGCATCCATTATATGCAGTGCACAGTTCGATATCATCCGGCCTGCTTTCGGTATAGCTGTGAATGTTGGGGACAAGGCATAAGTGCTCTAAAAACTGGCGGTGGGGGCCGGGCATATAGTTTCTCATTTCCTGTTAAAGTGTTACTATCGCTATTTATGGGATGTAGATAAGGAACGCAAACCTGAATGAAATTGTGCTTCGGCGGGGGAGCGGTGCCCTCCAAATTTGATACAGCGGGATCCTTTTTCTGACCTGTTGGGTAATGCTCAACCCCTAGGATGATGTCGAAGGCTTGGATTAATGAGCTCTGCGCATTACTGCCACCAGAGTACTCCCGGTAGCAATCGCCATCGCTCCCGGTATCGTAAAAAACGCCGTTGGGGAGTCCCGCCTCCGCCATCCTCTTTGATCCAGCGAGGAAGGGTCGGATCCCAAAGTAGAAAACGTGTGGTCTGCATTTCTCGTACATGCGTTTCAATAATATAGTAAGATCCTCAATGCGGGAGGAAAATATACTCAAGCAATCCTTTACAGTCTGGATGTCGTCGTCACGTGCGGCTCTCAGCGCCTCCAACATAAGCGGGATTGTAGGAGCTCCTCGAGCTTCGATGGCAACAGAAATGAGGTAGAACCAGGCTTCATCTTCGGTCCCGGTAAACGTCAGAAGGGATTCCAAGTTCTCTAGGTCATCAACTGGCTTATTGGGATCCCGAAGACTGTAATTCCAAAGGCAGACAGCAGCGTATGTTGCAACTGGAGGGGTTTGCAAGGTCTCCGAAAGGCTGAGAAATGGGATGGATATCGCCGGTGGCAACCGCTAAGTCAAAAACGTCACCATTAGATGCCCCTACATTGATAGCAAACAATAGGAGTACAAACCTCGCATGCATCGATACCTCCCCAAATATATGCATGGGCCATGAACCCCAACATCATATATGCCCTCCTCTGTTCTGCCTCTGAGACCAATCTGCCTGGGGTGAGCACGGGGAGGGCGGTAACCCATTCTCGGACCTTTCGAGTCTCGATCAAAGGTCCCAAATTTTCCAAAAGGGTCTCCCAAGGTGCATAGTAGGGATTTTCAAGGCGTGCTAAAGGAGGATGCTCAGGTAGGAAGCCATGGTTTGCTGAAAGTCCATAGTCCTCAAGTTTAGGGATTGAAGGAATCATGATGATGATTCGTCTGGGTGCTGGTACAAAGGGTAAAGGTTAGAGCCGTGGAGGATGCGGGAGTGAAAGGAATGAACTCTATTAGTCTATCGACTGAACCTGAGTAACAGGGAGAGATAATTGAAGACAGACGGTAGTGGAGAATGGAATGCTTGGAGGGTGGTAGGTGGGATATATATACTCCATATGACACATGGGGGTTATAAAAGTGGGGTGGCACCAGCTTGAAGCCGGAGGGGGTCAGGGCGATTAGTAGCGTAGGGGTAGGGGTAGCGGAAGGAGGAGGAGGAAGAGAAGAAGGAGAGAGGCAACCACTAGAAGGCTCCGGGGGGGAGGGCAGTGAAAAAGGGCAGAAGGAAAGAAGAAAAAAGGCACCATTCACCCTACCAAGGGTGTGGGTTAGTAATAGAGTGTAGGAAGAGTCCATCGAGATCCCGGAGAAGGGAGCGGGGTGGTTGCTACCATAATATATGGGGCCTACTCGCACAACGCCGCCCCTTCGGGGAAGGGCCAGACGGAGGAAAGAGTGGGGGGGCTAGAGATGGTATGATACCGAGTATTTGTATTTGACCGGAGCGTGCCTAACCCAACCCTTGCCACCGAAGGTAAAGTAGTTGAGCCTCGACTCTGACATCTCCACTTTCTCTAGAGTACCGTGCTCGTAGTGCTAGTTTGGCTGGCGGGTTGGAAAGTTTGAGGTAGGTTGATATTATTGGTTAAAGGGGATCAAAAATTTCTTCACAACCTCCCGCCACTTTGTTTGGAATCAGGTACGGTGCGGCGGTGCCGGGTGCACTCGCCATCAGAGGATGTTCCCGTGAGCTCTATGTGTGCAACCAAGACGCATAACCGAAACCAAATTTTTTGAGTGAAAGATGAGCCACACATGAAAGGTTACAACTTGTTACAAAAGCACTTTAGAAATTGATCAAGAGATAAATGGGTATCATGGATGGAAAGTGTATATGGTAATCTCTCACAGAGGGACTGCGGGGCTACAAGAGGGGCAACCTGCCTAACATTGCAAGTATTGTGACGGTCACTTATTGCCCCAACTGGGAGAGTTTGACGAACCGCCAATCCCCACGGATTTACTTCCCTCCACGCCTCCGTCAGCGTCCGGAGGAGAAGCAGCACGCCGCTCTTGGGAATTTGAACATGCCAACGATAGCCGCACTACCCCTAAAATCTTGTGCAGGAATCACACAAGACGGGGGGGGAAGCCTCGGAAGTGTTGCGGTGGTACGTATGATACCACACGATATTTGATATTTGGCTCAATATTACCCCCAAGAGTAAGCTACATGATATGGCAACTATGGGTTCGGGTACATGTGCTATCCCATGGTCTTTTCTCTCTCACCATCTATTCATCTCCTTTACTTTCCATTCTTAGGCCTCCCCATCCCCCGCACCTCGCCTCCAATCTCGAGGTACTTCCCAAAATGCATCGGCTTCCGGACGGGCGTTTATGTATCCTATATCGGTTTGCATCGCACCATTCCGATTTCTTAGACATCTCCCACTCCACCGCTACTCTTCCGGCTACTTACCGTGGCCCCCCGTCTGCGGCATTTTCTTGTATCAATTGATCTTGAAGCACCGTCTTCGCGCACCCTCTTCGGCCGAACCACGGGCTTACAGTTGAGTGGGATGTGATTGACGGTATATATCATACTCGATTACCATGCTGTCACATATTGAAAACAATTTAGCTAATTCCTAAACGTGGAGAACAGAGCCAAAGTGACACCGCTACAGTGCATAGACCACTCCACCTCGTCATTAGAATCATTAGAATCATTAGATTTTTAGATAAACAGCCGATGTGGAGAGTTGGAATGTCATCGAATGGTTTCAGATGAGCAATATTCCCTGCATAAACCAGTGTTTGCTTGCTAGTGAATCCCAAGGTGCTTCCATTAACGGGGGTAGGAACAGGCGAGAGGGGCAGCGAGCCGTGTTGAAGTGGGGTTGCGTCTCGTGCCACCGGGACCAACCACGACCTCGGGATTTGGGGTTGCGGATTTTTCACAAGACATTCTGGAAAACACTACCCCCGATTGATGGGCGGACGCCCAGGCGATGGGGGTAGAAAACAAGCCTTTCTGGCATGATGTGCTTTTCGGTTGAAAGGGGCTGCCGATCAGCTTTGTTTAATCCTTGCAGTTGCCTTTCACACTCTACGGTACCGGTACGGTAGACAGGCGTACAGGTTGTGGGGTGGTTGCATACGATGTTCCCAGCTGCTATCCTTTTCCTCCTTTGGAAAAAGAAAGTACTCGTACGAATACAGAAAAACAAACCTACATGTCCCAGGCAAGGAGAGTCCGAGAATACGAGTCGTGGGTTTGTGATACGCACGCCAATCCCTGTTTTCGGATTCTTCTTGCCCGGGACAAGCATCACCTAGACTCGCCCTATTGCCTGAAGATACTTGTGTAGCTACCGGCACTCTTTTGGCAACCCCTTTCCGGCCGTTGCATGCTATCAAGACTTGAATGTGCATAGTTCGTAGTGCCAGACAAAAATCAAAGTATTGTACTAAAATTTGGAGGATACAAGTGTGCGGCAGAGTCGGCCGACACGGCCCCCCACTAGCAGAATATTCTCAGGGATTGCACAAGAGGAGGGGGATTACACTTATGGGCATTTCGGCTTCGAGTACAAATTACAAGCGCAAGATATTCTAGAGATGGAACGCAGGACTCGGGGGTGGGATAGAGGATAGGGAGGGAGGGCGTAGCGGGCCCCACCCTCATATAATTTTCCCCTACCCCATCTATAACGCACACAAGGAGCATGACTTATAGTGTGATAGCGTGGAGCGCTCTTAAAACGTCGGTTTCAACAAATACCAGTCAGGGCTCAGGCTAAATTGCACCCGGGTTAACGACCCGATGTCCCCTGAGAGTGTGTGAGTGTGTGTGTGTGGAGGAAATGGTGCAATTCTAACTATAAAGTATTAGAGATTTATTGAACTGCGTACTTTCTACAAGTACGAGCTCTCGTGAGGCAAGGGTAGGGCCTCAAATACCAATACAAGTATCACACTCATACCACGGGGGACTAACAAGGAGTAATATGAGACCAAACAGGTGCAACACTATTCGGAACGCAATATATTAATTAATACTCGAGTACTTCCACCGGGACGGGCCGCTTTTGAATCATCTATTTCCTAGCCTAAAGTTAGCAGAGAGCCCACAGTGCAGTACTCGGGTACGGACGTTAGTGATGGGGTGGACAGGGATTCGAAGTCCCTGTACTTATTACTGTCAGAGGTATATAAAAAAGATTCAATTTGGTAGGTATAATGCTAGGAAGGGTAAAAAGGCTTTGGCATCTCGAACCCCTGTCCACCCCATCACCAAGGCCCATACCCGGGCATATACCTGCACGGGTACGGGGGAGCATGCTATGCGAAGGGGGTGGGTGCTCGTGAGGGGTATTAAATAGGGTTAGGGGGGTTCCGAAACGGTGGTTACAGTAGGCTGAAAGAGCAATGCAATGGCAAACCCCTGCCAGAACATGATTCAATCATGGTCCTTATATGTACTAAGGTCCCCTAGTTTTAGAGAGCATCAACATGTTTGACAGCTATTGGTAGCCCCATTCATGCTGCCATAAAAGAGTGGCAGTCAATATATCTATGAAAAACCCTAAAATAAGAACGCCAGTATGAGCACTACCTCTCCCCCCTCACCCCCGCTCCCCAGAGAGCACTCCCCCTCCCTCCCCTCCCAACCAAGCAATCAAGCACCAACCTCCCCCCCCTCCCTCCTCCCCTCTCCCTCCTTCTCCCCCGCCCTCTGTTTCTTCCAAATCGCAACCCTCCGCCTTATATCCCCCAACGTCTGCTGATACACATTCAACTTCCGATCCCTGACCATCCCCTCATAACCGTCCTCCCCATACTTTTCCACGAGCCTAGAAATCCAATCCATCTCTCCAGGGCACAAAGTTTTCCTATTCTTCCTCTCGCCGATGGCAGCCTGCGCCTCCAACCTCTTGACAATGCCCATTTCACCCCTGCCTCCAGCACACCCCGTGAATTCTTCCTCTCCTTGCTCGGCCTCGTCGGAGTCGGAGTCGGAGTCGGAGTCCAGCGCTTCTTCAGCAGACTTGCCGTAAATGACTTGAATCACCTTCCCCTCTTCATCGCGGATGATTCGTGCTTCACCGGGCGCTAGCTTCTTCTTCTTCTCCCCTTTCTTTTTCCCCCCTCCATCCGGCCCCTTCCGCTGCGCAGCAGCAGAAACAGACTTCTCAACACCCCCCGTCGACTTCCCCAGCCTGGAAACTAGTCCCAATCTCCGATAATTCTGGGAGAGGGTTTGCTTGCGATCCCTACACCACACTTGGTTAACCGGTCAATTCAATTCGGAAGAAGGAAGCGCGGGAAGCGGGGCGAACCAACCAGTTCGCAGCGATGAGGGCGTTCCCGCTCGGGCGGACTTTGAAGATGCGCGGGTTTTTGTGCTTGGATTTCTTGGGGATTGAGCTTTTGTTTTTCTTTTTTTGGAGTTGACGGCCCATTTTTGGGAGAGGGTTTTTTGGAATTGTTTGTGGTGGTGGTCGTGGTAGGAAAATGGGTTGAAGGAATTGAGTGGGTGGGTGAAGGAGATATATTATTGTTATTATGAAAAGAATTTTTTTTTTTTAATGTGGCGGTGGGTTGAGGGTAAAGTCACTGGTGGGGTGTGTGTGTCAGCCACATTCGGGCTGACCGGAAGAAACCTAACCCTACCAGTACCTCCTGGGGACATCCCCCACTCCATTGAACAGCACGTATGATATCATACCACGGACAAGCAAACCTCTAACCTATGATACCATACACCCGTGCCCGTAACCTTCCCTGCACACTCAAGAGCAACGCCAATTGACAACAGAACAACAAGAGACCTTTTTTTTTTGAATATTATACCCCTCTAAGGACATCGCAAAACCCCCATCGCAATTCACTTTACCAAACGATACAAAGAGAGGGCCATGGGAACCTTTACGCGCTCGACTCTACATACGGTACCGGCATACGATACAGCACCAGCCAGGAATCCAAAATCAAGTCCCCCAGAGGAAAAAGGAGAAAGAAGGGGAGGAAGAAGAAGAAGAAAAATATCTCCGAACAGAACCAAATTTACTCAAAATCGACTCCTTGCTGATCCTACCAACTCCGTTTCTCGATAGTAATAAAGCGAGCGCTGACGGGGGAACGGCTGTAAGGGAACTTTTTGAAAAAAAGAGTTGAATGCACATGATGTATAATAGCACTGTGCGGATCTACTCCAGGGCGTCTACCTTTCTCTATGGTCTATGTATTACTGTACTATGATGAGTGGAAAGGGTATAAAACCAAGTCAGCTTTTGGTGTATGGCACACATATTGTTCCCTTTCCCCCGGCGCTTGTCGCCTAGTTATCTATGTAATTATGATACTACATCACTGACCCAGCCGGCGGGCGAGCCAGCAAACTAGAAAGAGCCAAAAAGCCCTTTTCGTTTCGTAGGAAACCTATGATACTGTGCGCTACTTCCATCTTTTTTTTCCTCTTCTCAACTCTCCCTTCTCCCCCCTCATACCATGCCCTCCGGTGCAACATCAAAGTAGTCAAAATGTCAAAAAATCATCATCGAGAGGGAAAAAAAAACCTCCCGCCTATTTACCATTGTATCAAAAGAGAAAGTTTTTTATAAAAAAACAACAAGCCCCCTTTCCCGCCCGGCCCAGGTTCAATGACAGATATCTCCCAAACCCGGTATCAGTGTCCGTCTGTCTACCTCCATCCACTGGCCCAACCCCAATTCCAACATCAACGAGCAAAGTAAGAAAGCTAGAAAGTGTATACCGCAAAATGGGATGAAACAGAAAAAAAAGACTCCAAATGTAAATGGGAACGAAGGAAAAGAAAAATAAAGGGAAAAAAATAGCGAATGCAAGTACCGTCAGAACAAGTGGGAGAAGGAAAGAGTATAAAAAGTAAAGCAAGGATAATAATAGGCATCCATCCCCCCGACATAAAGAAAAATAAAATAGAAAGGCAGAAGGCGATCGACCCTGCACCTCCAGAAAGTCGTCAATATGAAGCGAGTGACCGATTGTGCGTGCGAGTGAGGCAAGGCAAGGCGTGGGAATCCCTGGCAACCACTCGTCGTGATATTATCTTCATATAGTACAACGTCGTCGTGGCGATCGCTCGTGGCAGGCAGAGGGGAAAGAAACGATGTGGGTATGTCGGTATGAGGGAAAACAGTGAATAAAAAGAAAAGGGAGGCAAGAGAGAGGGAGTGGTAGGGGCATTAACCAACAAAGAGTGTATCGGTGAGATGATGTCGTTTTTTTGGATTCGTAGAAATTAAAAAGGAATATTTATATGAAACAATAAAATTGATCCTGCCGTTAAAGGCAAAAGAAAAACTCCGCTGAATGAATTTAAGAAGAATGGAAAAATAAAATAAAAGGGGGATAAGTAGATGGAAGAGTGGAAGGGTCATTACAACGTTGTCATAATTAAACATTTAGGGAGAGGGAAACGAACGCTGCATATGACATAAAGGAAATATGAGAATCATCGTCGCTGTTGCATACTCGTACTATCCGATTCATCGTCTTTCACCAATCTGATGGAAGCACTTGTTCCTGCAGAGCCCCTGAGCCCAGATCGACTATTTGAGGGGGTAGGGAGTTTTCCACTAACAGCTCTTGCAGCTCTTGGGAGACTGCTACCCACTGCATTGGCCCCTGTCCCAACGGCAGCACCCATAGAATTCCTCTTCACGCCAGTCATACTGGAGCCGCTGGGGTTCCTCTTAATCGCACCATAACCTTTCATAGGAGATGACCGCTGGGAATTATTATGCTGACCTGTTGCCGCTGAACTGGGACCCAGTCTGGTTTTCTGCGTCGAAACCGCCGGTGGATCCGGGAGCGGTCTCGAGACGGAGGCACTATAGCTTGTAGACGGCCCGGATGGCGGAGCAGGATGCCGCTTCATCTGCGGATCGCTAGACAATGGCCCAGCAGTTCGAGGACGTGACAAAGTCTTCCTTCCGGTAATGAAGTCATGGTACATGGCCTCATCTGGCTTCATCCTCTTTTCTGGATCCCATCGAAGACACCTAGTGATAAAGTCTAGGAAGGCCTCATCATCACACCTAAGAATAGCAGTAAGCGTTTTAGAGCTTGGCCGCCGACGTTTTCCCTTAGATGAGACAATCATCCGAGGTTTCCCAAACGAATCTAGGTGATATTAGCAAAAGAGAAAAGGTGGAGACTTAAGGGAAGACTAACCGAAGAACAACTTCTTCCTTGTGCTCTTCTCAATCAAATGCTTCTCCGGGGGGCCAAAAACCTCCATGATACATGCCAACTGTTCTTGTTCATTCTCTCCGGGGAAGATAGGATACCCTGTTAGTAGCTCCGCCAAAATGCAACCCAAACTCCACATATCGATTGGCATCCCGTAAGTCATACCGAGAATGACTTCCGGTGAGCGATAGAATCGAGATTGAATATAAGTATACACTGCAAAGCCCGTAAGTTGCCATGCTTGTACGTTTGATTGTGCCAGTAGGAAGATTACCTTTTTCATGCTCAAAACAGCTGCTTCCAAAATCTATGACCTTAATCTCCGATTTAGCAGGGTGAGCCAGCAATATATTCTCTGGCTTCAAGTCACAATGAATCACACGATGCCCTTTAAGGAGGACTAAGCTGCTCAACATTTGCTTGGTAAACCTTCTGATAAGTCGTAAAGAGAACCCTTTGAAGTCGTTGGATTTGATGAACTCGTAGAGATTCATGCCCAGCAGTTCAGTTGAGATACACAGATGTCCACGAAAATAGAAAGATTGCGTAAAGTTGATAAGGCTATGCTTGCCATGAGGATCCTATGTCTTGTCAGCATGCCAAAAGATTTCCGGCATCGGGCACCCAAGGACGGAGATCATACCCATTCCTTCAACTTCTGCAAGATATTGACCTCGACCAAGGCCTGCTGATGAAACCTCTTCTTGTTCCGAATGATTTTAACAGCTACAAGCCCTCCTGTTTTGTGGTCAACGCATCTAACCACTTGACCGAAACTACCCTTTCCGAGAATATCAACAATCTCATATCTGTAAGCTAAATGGTCTCCTTTCACGATAGTATAGTCGCCTCGTTCGTCATCATATCCAAAGTTTGGCAGAGCAGTTGAATTGAGATCCCCAACATGCTTCCTTGCCCCCGAAGTCCCCGTGAAATAAATCTCCTTGAAATCAACAATCTCTCCACGCTCGTAGACGTTGAGAACGATAGTCCGAAGTGCCTGCGGCGCAGACATTCTATCCTTTGGTACAGCCCTGCGTTTCAACTCCTCCAACTCTTGAGCCATGGCATCCAAATTCTTGCGTTTGCTAGCAATCCGTCTCATTTCCTCCTCTGCAATCATATCGTCATGGTCCATGCTTGGGTCCGTAGGAACTGGTACTTGGTTTCTACTGCGTAGCTGCCCCAGTGAACCTTTATTGCCCAACATTTTTGACATTGGGCTGAGAATTGAACTAGCCGTCGAGTTCTTGGCTGGGGGTGGGGGAGGTTGCGCTTTCTCCACACTTTCCACCCCCTTATCCTTACTAGTTCCCTCAGTTCCCCAACTATTACTGCGGGCATGGTCGTGTTGCCCAACAAGAATACCATTCCCAATCGAGCTCTTCCTCCTCCCCTGGCCTCCGGCTGCTGCTGCGCCGTGTGGCCCTCTCACTGGACTAGGCGGTTGATGCATAGGTCCCGCCCATGTTGCAGAAGCTGGTAGCTTGGGCGGTGGCATATTGTCGTATTTGGAGGCCGCTTGGTATTCATCCGCCCGTTCAGTTGCAGCATGGCTATGCTTACTAGAACTGCTCTTCTTCCAACTCAAGCTTAGCTTCCTTCTAATCGAGCTAGAACTAGAAGGCGTATCCGGAACATCTTCTTGTGTATTCCTTAATGAGTCTTGGCTCTTCCTAGTTCTGCTCTTGTTATTGTCTCTTGAAATTGGCAACGGCATTCCTAAGATCCTTGCGCTTTTATGGTCAATTGTTTTGCCTTCATGTTCGACACTCTTGGGCAAAGAACTAGAGATATATGGACTGATGGTTTGCCTCCCCATCCTGCTACTTGCTGAAACCGGAATGCTACTGCTAGCGCTGGAACCCGCCCTTAAAGACATACCTGATGGGCTATCACTTATGGGTTGTGCAGTTGCATTATTGATGGAACTAGTACTCCGGTGGTAGGCCGCTTCGTCTCGGTCCCTCCTGCCGAAAAATCCTGCCTTAGAAGCTGTCATTGGAGTGCTTGGGGTTTTTATGCTCCTCTTTGGAGGTGGCGTCAATTCTTCTGAATCTGATTGTGGACCGAGCGCATTGACCCGAGCGACTGTCGGTGTGCTCAGAGGTAGAAGGTTCAACGGTGGAAGGCGCAATGGCACAAGGTCCTTTTTTCTCAAACTCGAAGACGAACTTTTAGGCTCTAATGTCTGCACCGCACTGCCTAGACCTATACCCCCTAATGTCATTCCACGTCTCCTCCTTGTCTCCCTATCCGTCCTTACAAGCTTTTCCTGCTTTTCCTGCTTCTCCCTCTTTTCCTGCCGCTCCTGTCTCTCTGGCTTTCGGGGTGTTTCCGGAGCTTTGGGCTTCTCAGGAACCTCAGGTTTGGTGGAGGCATCTAAGAAAGGTTCCATGTCAAACATCTCAGGTTCCATTGGCAAGCTAGATTTCCGCGGACCGAACATGCTACTCCCGCTCTTTCTGCCCCCGTTATTTCCAAAATCCGGAAACTGAAGCGTGTTGGGATCAGTCCCGACCAGTTCAACTGGAGAAACCAAATTCTTTGGTAGAGGGGGAACAGGAGGTATTTCCTCCTCCCGCTCTGCAGCTCGTGGTGGTTTTGGCAATCTAGAGATTGCGAATGTCTGACTCAGCTTAGGCTGCAAGGATGCCGAGCCTATAGAGGTTCGAGCAGAAGTGCTTGTAGAGGCAGTAGACAGCCCTGAACTATAAGATTTCCTCTGCGGTTCGGGTGTAGTCGCAGATGAAGAAGGAGTGATACTCTTTCTCGGAATCATTGAAGGACTTCCTGGTGTCGATCTCGCTGACTCTGCGTTAAATGGCATTGAGGGGGGAGTTGGTGTATGGATGATCGAGAGCCTCTTGAGCCTCCTAGCATCCGTAGGACTGACCGTTCTGGCGCCCAATCCAGAAGCATGTGGAATTGTAGATATCCTACGAGAGGATCCAGACATCGGGATACCTGATTTTCCCGGGGTTCCAAGCTTGCTGACGCTTGGAGATTTAGGCGACTTTGGAGCATAAGCTATCGTTGAGTGTCGGGCATGTTCAGGGGTTAGTGATGGTTTTAGTGGTTGCCCTAGCTGTTGCGTTTTTGGAGGAGGCTGCAAAGACTTCGACTTGGTATTCCTAGAGGAAACAGGTACCCTATAGTTTGCATCCAAGTTCCTAGAATAGCCACTCCCGGGAATGTACTCTTTCTGCGGCATTGGCGGGGTTAGCGAACTGCCTCCCGGCGCAGCATTCGGCCTCCTCCGTTGTCCAGCTCTGATGGAGTTTTCTGGCTCGATTGTTGTTGCCGTCCTACGATAAGTGGACGACGATGTCGCAGATGACAGGTTAGACGCGTTGCTTTGTCTTCGATTCCGATCCCGGTAGTTGTCCTGGGCTTGTGGGTTGTTTGGATACTTGGAGACACTAGGCCTTCTGAGAATCGACTGATTTGCCTGGTTTACTAAAGAGCCTGCAGAATTTTTTTGATGACCCTCCTCTCGAGCGGTATCACGGCCAACACTCCTTTCAGCACCGCCTCCATTTCCACCACGCCCTGGTGTAGGAAACCGGCTTAGTTGATCATTGTCAATGATGCCCCGATGAACATCCTCCAAATTCACAGACGGGGAAAAACCAAATGGCTCGCCAGCTTCCTGCGCCCCCTCCGAGCTCTGCCCAAACGCATAAAATGTTGTCACGTTGCTTTCGGAAGAGCCGGGTGGTTGGAGATGTGTGCGAGAGCTATTACTAGCAATACTATTGACGGGAGATGAAGCATGTTTAGACGAGACGTCATTGTCCCTATAAAACCCACGACCATCAGATCAAAGATTCGGGAAGCCGGGACAGAAACTGCCGCCAAAAGTACGGAGAGACTTACGATTTCAACGAGTAATCCTGACCTCTCGTGATCAGGGGTTTCTGATCATTGCGGTGAGAACGCGCAACCTTCTGTGGGGAGCGAGGTTCCCGCAAGGAGGGCTTCGACCGAGGGAGGTTGTTGGTTTCCGGATGAGACTTTTGAAGACGCTTGCGTTGTCTTCCTTCCGCTACACCGTTGATATCATCAGAATCGCCCTCTCCCTTGGTGGTGGAATCTGAAGCCCAAAAACGAAAACCATTCTCACCCAGTGAAATAGAACTCGTACTCGAATCATCCCCCTTCGAAGACGCAGGGGAGTCCCGGCGCAGAGAGTAAGCTGTAGTCGTGGTCGTAGTCGTTGGGTTCGTCAAATTATTAGATGCGGAGTGCTGTGGTTGTTGCTGTACTCGAACCGGCATGACGGATCACAACGCTCTTCCTGAAAGAGCGTTGGTGACGGTTGACAAGTGTAATGAAATGCCTAGCGTGTATCGTGAAAGGAAAAAGAAAGCGAAATAAATAAAAAATCGAGCAATGAAAAGGGGCGGCTGTGGATTGTCGTGCCGAGAGGGTGAGAAAGAAAGAATAATCAATGACCCTGGTGGCCAAATGAAAAGTACAAGAGGGTGAGAGAGGCAAGAAGGAACGAGAGAAATGATGCTGTAGAGATAGGGAGACCTGTCACCGGTGTAAACAGATCTTGGACTAACTAGACGTTGAATCCGTGACGCTGTGACACATGGCGGAGATGAGAGAGAGGGAGCGAAGAGAGAGCAGGAGGGAAAGGTGGAGGGTGAACGAACGAATGGAAGCGTGAAGGTCGTGGAGGTTAGATTGGGATTGGAAAGTGTGGTAGAGGCGGATGGGGGCGTTGGGCGTGCTGGAAGCAGACAGAGAATGTAAGGGTAGCCCGTAACTGTAGTGATGCGAGATCTCAGGGCCGTGGATTTTCCCTGGAAGGATCAAGGGCTAGATAGAGAGAAAAATACACAAAAAGAGAGAGGGCTAGCTAGATTACATGCGTTTTGGTATGATATAAGATTGTTTTTTTCTTTTCCTTCCTCTTCTTCTTTTTGTTCTTCTCCTTTCCTCTTTTTGTATAATATCTCTCTTTTTTTTTCTTTCCCTTGCTCCCGATACTTCTCTGCCCTGTGTATCCCCGAGTTGTATTTTCCTATTATTTGCGAGGAAAACTTGAGGAATCTTTTTAATCTTTTTCTCTCTCCTTTCCCAGCCCCTTTGCGAATATCAGAAGGAAAAAGAGAGAGAGGTAGCAGGTACGGTAGGCGGAAATGCGGGAGGGATTAGGTAGGTGGAGGGGAGCACAGGCGAGGAAACGAAGTGAAGAGGGCTCAGGGGAACATGGGGAACATGGGGAAGGAGGAGAAACAGTTGATGAGCGAGGTTACCATACATACAGTACTCAGGCTTGCAGAAGAGAACCCTCAATCCTTGTCCATTCTAATTGGCTAATTTCCTACACAGCAGCATCTCCGTAGCATCAAGGAAAATAGTGGTATGCAGGAAGAAAAAAATACAGACAGTGAGAGAAATCTCGTAAATTCTATCCCTTTGGTTTGTTCGGTTTACTTGTCTTCTTTCAGCGGCTACTACAAAAAAATTATGGGCTATCATACAAACAGGGAATGCGATAGGTTGGTCGGTTGCCGTGGCAATGCAGAGATGTTGATGCATAAGACCATGGCTTTCCGTCTGGTTGGCTTGAGGCTTTAGCGAGCTCTCCTCTTTTTTTTTTTTTTTTCATGGCTTCGAGGCTCTCGTTGTCCATGGTCAACAAGACCACCGCTACGGCTGTGGTGGCGGAGAGCTACTGCACCGTAGAAGGCGATATGATACCGGTACGTGCTAACTCCCCCCCGTGTCAGTCACCGCCGTCATGCTCACTAATAATACCGGTAATAACAGTCACCGTCATCGTCTGATACTTGTGCCCAGTGTAGAATTGAAATATTGATATACCGGATCATACCGGCGCAGTGGTCAAGCGCACAAGTGCTGTGCTGGTACCGGCAAATGCACCACCCCCTTCCAGACGGGAGTCACTGTGCTCTTTCGGTTCATTGTTCAACCATTGCACGGGGTTTCTCCTTAGGCTTTCGTGAGAATGAATCCACCGGCACTGGCAGCAGGAGCTTGTTAGTCCAAGAATTGCCCATTACCAATCTCACTTGGAATTTAGCCTTTCAAGCCCTGCGGAATTCGGGGTTGGCAGCAGACTTGAGTTCAGGGGCTATTGCGGGGGAAGCTCATGCCTTCCAATGTGAGCTTCCAAGATCGCAGCAATGGCCAATGGACTGCTTTCCGGTCGGACAGTGAGCTGTGTTTTCTGTGTGGGGGAAGGTTCAAGGAGTGAAGGAAATAGCGGCGTTTCCCGGCAGTGAAACAGCACCGCAAACTCCAATGACCAACAGGTAACACAATGTCAACTTAATGCAGCTAACCAGCCGGCATCATAGTCTCTCTACAGAGCCGGGTAACTTGCCTACACTCGTGAGACGTCATCCTGGTCTTTGGCACATGCTTGCAATCCAACCCAAACTTAACCCGTTATTTACTTGGACTCTTCCTTCACTTGGCCCTCTCACCGTTGCCCTCACCCCCCATCGCAAACACACACCAGCAAACCCTAATAATATTCCCCCCCCCCACTTTCCATCCTCCAGAATGGACGACTCTCTTACTGTCGATTATGATCGGTACTATGACAGATCAAACTCCCTGGGCGACCCGGAACAACAGCAAGAGCAACAGCAGTCCCAGCGGCCTTCTTCGTCTCACGCCTCACCTGTGCCTTCGCCGTTACTTGGGCTCGGTAAAAATCTCGGCTTCCACAAACCACTCCATTCACACCGTCACAGTAGATCGCACGGGTCTGAGGACGATATGGCCGTCGAAGCTTCGGGCTCGGGTGGCACAAATCCAGGCTGGCAGGAACGCATACTTTCAAAGGCGTTACAGCAAATGCTACCAAGCGACTATTCGGTAGAGGATTATCAGGAGCCTCGGGACAAGCGGAAAGACAAGGATAGGCCCCAGTTTAGTTTAGCGTTGATGAGTGGTAATTTTAGGAAATTTAACGCAAGGTAATAATCAGCCCTTTCCTTAATCTATTGACCGGTTTGTAGCAACTTTTGACGTTCGGAGTGTCATTGTGCAGAATTGGTGTTGTGTTTGTCTTCCAACATCGCTTGTTTCGTCTCCTGCAGTGGCGGAAGCCTACGCACACGATGTCGGCACTAGCCGTGTACTCTTTTGTTTGTCTGGATCCATACCTTCTAGCAGTTCTTCCAGTAGCTGTAGTTCTACTGTTTATCATGGTCCCCAGTTTTATAACGAGGCATCCGCCGCCGCCGAGTATGCCGATGGAAAAATATACGGCGCACGGCCCGGCCATTGCGCCACCCCCCGAAGTCAAAGCAGTCAGTGAGATGAGCAAGGTAATATTGGCTTCATAAAATTGCCGATTACCGAAGGGCAGTGCTAACGAGTATTCTCAATATTTAGGATTTTTTCCGTAACCTTCGCGATCTACAGAATACCATGGACGATTTCTCTGTTGCTCACGACAAGATAATTTCTCTACTAGGTCCTCCAACTAACTTTTCTGACGAAGTCGTTTCCTCAGCTGTCTTCATCGCCCTATTCTTCATATCCATTCTCCTATTCATCACAGCGGCTCATCTCCCTTGGCGCATGATCTTCCTGGTGACAGGTTGGATTATATTTTCAATGGGACATCCAACTCTGCAGGGGATTCTGATAGACGCACACAATACCCATCTTTTACCACGCGAAGCTTCAGCTTCCGTGACAGCAGGTTCATTCATCCACAGAGACATCATCCTCGACGCTGCTCCCGAATGCCGTGAGGTTGAGGTATTCGAATTACAAAAACTTACGTCTGGCGGGGAGTATGAGTCATGGATATTCTCCCCCACACCATATGAACCCATGAGTGCCCAACGGATAGCCCACGAAAGACCAAAAGGGACTAGATTCTTTGGGGATGTCAGGTGCCCCCCTGGCTGGGAGTGGAAAGACAAAAAATGGACGCTCGACCTAGGTAGCACATTTTGGGTCCGGGAGAGGTACATTGGTGGGGTAGAGATCGAAGAGGAGGGTGAGCGGTGGGTCTACGACAGGGTAGAAGGCGAGCAGGGGGTGCGGGGAGAATGGAGACGCCGGAGGTGGGTGAGGCAGGTTAGCCGAAAGTACCAAATGAGGGTTGGCGAAAACTAGAGCGGTGGGACCTGCTGTTTACGCATGCCTTTTATTCTTGTTCTATTATTATGGCAACGGGGCGTTTGGTAGTTGATATAATGGGCATCGCTTTCCTTCTTCCTTTTTATTCCCTTTTAATCGCTTTGAATTATTTATCGGGGCTATGCACAGTACTGTGGGTAGGTATCGTACCACGTTTTCAAATGTGGGCATGCTCATAACCTATCACTCGAGCTTCCTGCCAGATGTCCGGCTATTTTATCCTGAGACACCCGGTACAAAATATGTTTTGTCCGGATAACAGTGCCGTAAAAGGATCCCAAGCAGCGCATACACAGCGTTCATCCTTCACCGAATGCAGAAGCAAGGTCGAGCCTCTCCTGTCCTGCGTCGATGCTCCCAAAACCCTACCGAGCGCTCCTCCGGCCTTAAAACTGTACCGAAATAGCGTTATCACCTCTACTATCAGAGAATGCGAGCAGCCCGCAACCCCGCTATACCGCGGAACCGCGAAACTAATGTATATCCGTGGGTTCGTGATGAACAGACAAGCCGCAAGAGTGCCAAAAGTAGCACAAGATTGCACCACGAACCCTCTCCAACCGGATAAATAATTCACACACACGAACCGTTCCCCGGACGGGGCACTTGGCACACTCACTCAATGCCGTGCAAGAAGCCGTGGCGTGAGTGGACATCCCCCCCCCCCCCCCTCCTTTTGTGTATCTAACGAATTGGGCGGATTTCCATATATATTTTGGGGAGGAAAAAAAGGCGCGTAGAGTTGTGGTTGTCGTCCATATGGGCTTTATTTATTCATTTATGACATCTATTGAAGTGTTCACTGCGGGGGACGTGATGCTTTTGGTGCCGTTGGCAGCGGGGTAATTGATCGATTCGATACAGAGCTTTAAGGGACTGGTGATGGTGTGTGTAGGTAGGTATGTAGGTCGGTGTGTTATGGGTAGAGTACTTGTACACGAAGGCTATTATAGATACCGTGGTCGGAGAGGGGGAAGGAGAAGGGTGAGGCGTTGTAAATTCTACGATAGGTGAAAACATATGTGGAAGGTTGAGCATTATCATACAGTACATGTCATACCCTCTCTTTCACTCTTCCTCACCGCCACCCACAGCACATTTCCGGGGGGGGGGGGACAACACTATAAACAATCCCCCCCTCATCCGGAGCGATAACTACTAACCTCTCGGAGAGCGCAATACAAGCTCAAGCAGACGAACCGACCAAATTGTCCTAACTTACTCACTCACTCACGAATGGAAGAAAAAAAAGGGCTTAAAAATTGGGTGGCCTATCTGTTCGTCTATCATAATATCTAGGTATACTATTTGTCGCGCTTATCTCCGAGTTTTTGGATTAGCGCGGTGTATGTGCTTTTGTTTCTCCTATATATGGTTCCCCCCCCACATAGGCGGATATTATAATATAATAACGAACGTATTTAGTCGCACCCATTGATCATCATTGCAAAGTTACTCATTGGGAGGAATACATCTTTGCGAGCGCTATCCCGGCATGGAATATCTCGCCGACTACTGAAGAGGGAGGGATACTAAGGAAGGGGGGTGGAGGGTACTTGGGTTTGAGAAGGAGGTATTATTTCGGCCGGGATGGTGCCCTTCTGGAGTTTAGACTATCTTGGTCTTAGCGATATGGTGTGAGGGGCCGATTAATGGCTAAGTTGTGTAGCGCGCTCTACGGTGAGAGGAATGGAGTGCTATCCCTGTTGTGTCTAGCTCTCAGGAGTGGTCACGCCCGGTCCAGGTGGGTTTACTCAATGGACCAAGCGGACTGGAACCCACCTATGTTATGGGTCAAGGAAATATTTTCTTGTGATGCCAAACCGCCTCCGTAGACTACGGTAGGTATTCGTATTCATCCGGACTTGGTCCAAATCACGTGTATCTCGAGTGATCCCTCATGGTCGATCCATTCACTTAATATTGTCATAAAAGCCCACATCACGGATATCACCCGTAAAACACAATCAAAGACGCCTCTCCATCCCCAAGGGAAAAGTCCTAGCCATCTAAACCTCAAACATCTCCCTAAAGTTAACTCCGTACCCCCCTCCGGCCGTCATGTCCAGCCTCCACCCCTTCCAATTCGTCAACCCCCGCTTGACCTCTTTGATCCTCTCGAGCCTCTGTGCCTCCATCTGCTTCCTCTCCTCCTCCATCTGCGCAGCATATAAATGGTCATTGCCACCACCGTGCGGGTAGTGCTGGCCGTCACCAGCGTTCAGGTCCACGTCCAGGAATTCCTGCTGGTGCTGGTGGTGGTGCTGCTGGGTAGAGTGCGGGGGTGCGGATGTAGACGCTAGCCTCTGCTTCTCGCTGGTGTACCAGCGGCTACGTTCCTGCTGCAGCTGTTGTTCTAATTGCCGGACTTTTGCCTCTAAGCGTTTGCGTCCGTCGTCTTCGAGCTCGTCGACGAGTTCGTCGTCCTGTGGCATTGAGCCAGTACCCCGTCTTGCGTCGCTTAAGGCCTTCTCGAGGTTGCTCTTCAGGATGGCTTGCTGAGATTCTAGGTGGGTAGTGCGTTTTTTCAGCTCCGAGACTTGAGTGGCTAGGTCTTTGTTCTCCTTTTCCAGAGCTGAGGCCTTCTTTTGTGACTCTTGACCCTTCGTATCTGTGTCTCGATACATGGTCTTTAGAGTATTGTAATCCTTTTCCCAGGATGATATACTGGCGGCTTGGCTCTTTATAGTTGCATTGGCTGACTCAAGCTCTGCTTGGATAGATGTGACTTTGGTCTCTGCTGAGCTCCTAGCAGCACCCTCGGCAACAAGGCGCTCGGCAGCTTTATCTAGCTTCTTCTTATTTTCCTCAAGCTCTTTTGTGAGACTCTCCTGCGATTCCTCTAGACCCTTAACCCCGCCCTCAGCTGTGGCAAGCGCGGATCGGCTTTCGCCAAGACTCTTGTTAGCTCTCTCGAGGTCACCTCGAAGCCTACTGATGTCCATCTCCATGTTCTCAATCTGATCCTCCTTTGCAGTGAGGGATTCTCTATCCTGCGTCGAAGAGGATGAAGATGAATGAAGCTTAAGATCCGAGATAGCTTTGTCCTTCTGCGAAATCTGGGATGTGAGATGTGATGTTTGCCGAGTGAGAGTTGCAACTTCTGATTTCTAATCACTCAATCCCGATCAGCCAAACCCCCAGTATCATTCCCAAACTCGAAGCTTACCAACTTCTCAAGCTCTTCTTCCCGAGCCTTCTTCTCAGTAGCCGCAGCTTCAGCCTTCTGTACAGCTTCCTTGAGCTCCGTCTTTACCCCGGCCAAAGTCTCCTGGGCCTCATCTTTCTGAACAATAGCTTCGCCAAGCTTCTTCTCCTTCTCTCTCAGCCTTTCTACCTCCAGCTCCAGCCTTTCTACCGACTCCGTAAGCTCCGATATGGTAGTAACCTGTTTCCGGTAGATATCCGGCACCGTCTCCCCGGGACTCAACGGGCTCTTAGTTGAAGATCGCATAATGTCCGCGGTGGTGATGGACGGCCTCCGAAATCCCGAAGTCGACTGGTGCCTAGCATGCATCGACGCAGCTCTAGAGTGCGCCGCGGTCCCCGCACCGCCTAACGAGGCAGCCGGTGAATCCGAAGCTTCAGGATCCGCAGGAGTCGCCAGTGGGGATGCATCTGAATCAACCGTTTCTGCAGGAGTTTCGACAACCTCTTCCGCCTCGGCCGCCGACTCTTTTGCACTATTTCCCCGACAAGTACGTTAGAAGCGACATCCTTGAATGAGAAGTTTGATTCAACTTTGCTTAGCTACTGACCCTTCCTCCACCGGTTGCTCCTCAGCTGGAGGAGGAGCTTCCGATGCCTCCGCAGACTCCGCTTGTACAGGAGATTTACTCGCTTCGCCCGCTGTGGATGCTGGAGCTGTCGAGCTCTTCCTTTTCCTTTTCTGCCTCTTGAGTTGCTCGAACTAGAACCCTCGTAACGCCACCCCCCCTCGGTACCGGAAACGTTAGTTTAATTGGTGATGTACCTTCCAACCCGGAAAGGGGGACGGGTAGAGGAAATGGGTGATCGTAGGTATCAGGCGATGAATTTCCACTCGGTAAATTTGGGTAATTGGATTGTGCACGCAATGACTCCACTCACCCTTTTCTTCGCTGCAGCTATCTTCTCGGCCTTTGCTGCATCAGTGTCGGCCATCTGGATACGAGACTGTGTGAGATGAGGGTATCGGTGGGTGCTGGACCGTTATTGCTCCGTTACAAAAGCACAATACTCCGAGGAAGATGATGAGGGAAAAGGGTGAGACAAGGCAAACGTAAAGCTAGGGTGTGACCAATTTCATGTAGGTTATGAGCACCGGTATAAATGACACGATAGAAGGCGGTTCGTTTGTCTGTTGGTAGGTATAATAACTATGCTGTGCTGAGTGGTACTAGGAAGTGTGTTTGTTGTGGGGGGGGGGGATGGATAAAAGGCGGGAGCTCCGGCCAGGTTACCCTTCAACCCAAACAAGCTCTATCCAAGCCACTTCTGCTTTGCCCTTCCAAAACGAGATAGCTATTACCCGGACGCAGAGTAGGGATGAAAGTTTGGGAATTAAAGGTAAAGAGTTTGAATCTTCACTCGCCGAAGGAAAGAGAGGAGTCGAAGAAAGTAATACTGTGTGATAATAGAGAAATAGAATAAAAAAAGGATATATTTCCTGAATGTTGTTAATACCCAATTTCTCGGGCAACTTTTTTTTCTTTCCCTCTGTTATTTGCTTCTTTCGATATCACACCTTTTCACACATCGCGATGGGCTTGAGAAGGAGGCGAAAGGGGAAAAAAAAAGCAAAAGTAGAGAAACCTGCACAACATAATTTGACAAACGGGAAATCAAGACTCAGACATAACTTAGCACATGAGGTCAAAGTGGGAAAGGAAAAAAAAAAAAACTTGAATGAAAATGAAACAACTGTAATCACAATCCCTCCCCAAAGTTCCCTTCCCACTTTCCCACAACCCCTCCCCTCATAATGAACTTTTTTTTTTCTCTCTCAATCTCAATCTCTGGGCCTTTAGTGGGATAGATGGATGGGCCATGCTCCAGATAGAGGCTCTTCTCACACGACAAAACCCTCATCTCTCGCCCTCTTTTCCTTCTTTTCCCTTCTTTCCTTGAGTTTTATCATACCTTTGTTTTCTCCTTTCAGCTTTCGTTCTCTTCTCTACCTATCATACCTACAACTGGCCATACTTTCTACTCAGCTACAACGCTGAAAGCCACGGTACGATACTATACCATCTCATCTCATACCGATATCTACATATTCGCGTGCCCACCAATACGGTACCAGCATCCGCCTCCTTCCCGAACAAACACCACACCACCCACACCGGAAAGGAAAAACTTACCCTCCGAAACCTTACCCGCCCTCTTTCTCACTCCCTCTCCCTTCGCATTCTTCGCACACAGCCGAAGCACAGCTTCTCTTTTTTTCCCATTATTAAGAAAAAAAGGAGGATCACAAGCAATCATGTCAACCACTCCAACGGCTAATACCACCTCCTCCTCTTCCTCTGTCCCCCAGAGCCCTACAGCAGAACCACTCCAGTCCCACTTCGCCAAACTCGCCCAAGGCCCAATAACCACACATCTCACCGATACGAACGCAATCCCCATCCTGTCGACCCATCCGCAACCCTCCTCGCCCGGCCTCTCTTCGCTTTCGTCTACGTTCGTACAGGCGCACGACACAGCCTCCAGGATGGGGTTGGGAAAGCCACTGCGAGTCACGTTGGCGACTGCTTCCGGAGCAGCGGTGATCCAAACTGCGACAGTTGATGAGGGGAGTGGAGGTGGAGGGGAGGAAGGGGTTGATTGTGTTGGTGGAAGCGCCAGTGGAGGAGGGAGAGGTGGTGGTGGTAATGGGGAGATGTTGGTTGGGACGGTGATTGCTAAGGCGGATAGATTGGCTGAAGCGAGGATGGTTAGTTGGGGTGTTGAGGAGGTTGCTCGGAGGTTTCAGAAGAGTGCTGCGGGTGACGGGTTATAATTCACGCTCGGCCTGTGGAATGAGATGAGGGATGGCATGGCGGTGACCTGATGGTCATATTAATGACATTACACTTTTTTCTTTTCGCTTTCCACTTCACTATTTGAAGTTTTAACACTTTCCTCTCTTCCCTAAATATGCTTTTGTACGAAACGGCGGGTAAGTAAGCAAGGGTGTAATGGTGGTGGTTTGCCTGTTTGCCTGTTTGCTGTTTGATCATCATTGCGCTGTATCGGTATAATTATCCGGCGTTTTTTCTTCTTTCCTTTTTCCTAACAAATAACCCTTATGACCACTATCCAACATACTCACTTATTACTCCTCCTAATACTCTCTTTCATTGCAAAAGAAAGAACCAATGGCGTACCGGTGGGAATGTAGTACTTAACTTAGCCTGGATGGGCGACGAAAGGGAAACAACAATGGAACGAAAACACTGTATCACTGCTTTTGGAGTATCGTATCAGAGCCGTTACCGCGGGCTTAACTTAATTCCCACGATGTGGTACTGTACAGTGTAATACTGTGCTGCATTGCACAACACCACCATATCCCAACGAGGACACCATCACCAATACCGATACCCATTAACCATTCATCCCTTTTAACCACGACTGCAACCCACCCGCCAACGCAGCTACCGGACAAGTGGAAAAATTACACAACACATCAACGAACATCCACCAGTATGTTATCCAACTCCGTGGTAACGACACGGTAGTCACCGAGTACAGTATATTCCCACCACCACCACCACCACCGCACTTGTATCCCACATCCACCACCTTTCCCTCGGGATACACAACTTGCGCTTCACATGCCACCACAGCACGGCATACCATATACAGAGCAAAACAGAATAGAATACAACCCACGATCCAAATCGCAGTACAAAACTGCTACCACCGCCCCACGAGTAAAAGTGCAGTGCTACGCAATTACGATCCAGATCGGCAACCGAAGCTATGTATGTATTACTATCGCGCACTGTACTACAGTAGGAGGTGACCGGGCGGACAAGATTGGACTAGATCGAAACGAGATTATTAAATGGCAACGCGGCGTTAGGTAGGAGTATATTTTCCGTGATGATGATTTTCTGGAGTAGGGGGACAGGATAGTAGGCATTGGCGAAACGTTCAATAGTTGTGAGTTTGGATGGAATGGGATGGGGTGGGGTGGGAAAAGCCAAGTCTAGTCCTCAGAGCACACTTTTTTTTTTTTTTTTTTTAAAATCCTATGAGTTTATTTTGTATTTAACTACAGGAAAACTCCGGCATGCACCCTAAGGTATGGCCTAGAAAAACCATTAATATAACAAAAGAAACTTCATCACCGC